>Ga0126335_1000202_pt1 | contig 28621 bp, 29 predicted proteins | sample OlaspJWI45metaG_FD_108409 | JGI IMG/M metagenome (GOLD analysis project Ga0126335, IMG submission 108409) | Marine gutless worms symbiont microbial communities from Oahu, Hawaii - Olavius sp. 1 OAHU.JWI-45 metaG | ecosystem: Host-associated > Annelida > Digestive system > Unclassified | place... | reverse complement strand
TCGTAGGGCGGCTTACATCACTCAACTGAGCGATTTTCGAGGCCGGTAAATCAAGCGCAAAAGACCGTATAATCACTCTGAATTTGGCCTCTGAAAGGTGTGAACGCCTAAAATACCGGTTTTCTCCTTGCATAACATAACCTTAGCATGCAGGTGCAGACGCTAAAGTTATCTAGACCCTTTTCTAATATCCGACCTGTAACGGGCAATAGGGGGCTTGTGCATGATCGAAGTGCGACGACTTACCCGCAGCTACGGCGACCTGAAGGCCGTGGACGATGTCTCGTTCGACATCGGCCGCTCCGAGGTGGTAGGTCTCTTGGGCCACAACGGGGCCGGTAAGACCACCGTCATGAAGATGCTGACCGGCTATCTGGAGCCGAATGACGGCGATATCCGCATCGGGGGTCTCGACCTCCGCGCGCAACGGCGCGAGGTCCAGAAATCCATCGGTTATCTACCGGAGAGCTGCCCCCTGTACCCGGAGATGACGGTAATCGACTACCTGGATTACCGGACAACCCTGCACGGGGTACCGGAATCCGAGCGTCCCGCCGCCATCCGCGCGGTCATCGAGCGTACGGCTCTGGTGCCCAAGGCGGACCAGACCATCGCCACCCTCTCGCGCGGCTACCGGCAGCGGGTCGGCGTGGCCCAGGCCATCCTGCACGGGCCGCGGGTCCTGGTCCTGGACGAGCCCACCAACGGACTCGATCCGTCCCAGATCCAACACATGCGCACCCTGATCCGGGAGCTGGCCGAACACGCGACCCTGATCCTGTCGACCCACATCCTGCAGGAGGTCGAGGCGGTGTGCGACCGGGTACTTATCATGCACGCCGGGCGGCTGGCCCTGGACTCGAACCTCACTGCCCTGAGAAACCCGAAGCGCCTGCTCGTCGCCCTGGGGCAGGCCCCCGCGCAAGTGGTCGCGACACTGACGGCGCTGGACCCGGTAACCGCCGTGGAGCCCCTGGTGAATCCGGATGGCGAGGGCCCGAACGGTCGCTACCACTATGCCCTAGAGACCACCGATCCGACCGCCGCGGCGCCGCTGGTCGCCCGCACGGTGAGTACGGCCGGTTGGGATCTGTACGGCCTGCAACCGCAGGTCCGGGACCTGGAAACCCTATTCGGCGCGGTCAGCCGGCAACCGGAGGCACCCCATGCATGAGATCCTACGGATCGCCCGCAAGGAACTGTGGGACTTCTTCGCCTCGCCGGTGGCCTACATCTTTCTGGGGGCCTTCCTGGCGGTAAACCTGTTCGTCTTCTTCTGGGGGGAGGCCTTCTTCGCCCGCAACCTGGCGGACGCCCGCTCCCTGTTCGAATGGATGCCGGTGCTACTGATCTTCCTGGCGGCGGCGTTGACCATGCGCCTGTGGAGTGAGGAACGGCGCGCCGGCACCCTGGAGACCCTGCTCACCCTGCCGGTCTCGCCCCTGCGCCTGGTGCTGGGCAAGTTCCTGGCGGCCCTGACCCTGGTGGCGGTGGCCCTGGCGCTCACCCTGCCCCTGCCCGTCACCATCTCCTTCCTAGGCCCCCTGGATTGGGGACCCGTGCTCGGGGCCTATCTGGCCACCCTGCTGCTGGCGGCGGCTTATATCGCCATCGGCCTGTTCGTCTCCGCCCGCACCGATAACCCCATCGTCAGCCTCATCGGCAGCACCCTGCTGTGCGGGCTGTTCTTTCTGCTAGGCTCAGAGACCCTGACCGGCCTGTTCGGACACCGCGGCGGCGAGCTCCTGGAGCTGCTGGGCAGCGGCTCGCGCTTCGAATCCATCACCCGCGGCGTCATCGACCTGCGCGACCTGTACTTCTATCTCAGCATCGTCTGTCTGTTCCTGGTCCTCAACGTCTACTCCCTGGAACGGCTGCGCTGGGCCGAAAATACCGCGCACCCCGGTCACCATCGGCGTTGGGTCCTGGTCACCGGGCTGCTCGCGGCCAATCTCCTGGCCGCCAACCTGTGGCTGCACCAAATCGGCTGGGTACGCGCGGACATCACCCAGGGGCGGATCTACTCCATCTCCGAGGCCACCCGCAACTACCTGGCCCAGCTCCGCGAGCCCCTGCTGATCCGCGGCTATTTCAGCGCCCGTACCCATCCCCTGCTGGCGCCCCTGGTCCCCCAGATCCGTGACCTGGTGCGGGAATACGAGATCGCCGGCGCCGGCAAGGTACGGGTGGAGTTCATCGATCCGATGGAGGAGCCGGAACTGGAGCGAGAGGCCGGGGAGCGTTACGGCATCCGCCCGGTGGCCTTCCAGACCGCCAGCAAGTACCAGGCGGCCGTGGTCAATTCCTATTTCGATCTGCTGTTCCAGTACGGCGGTCAACACGAGAAACTGGGCTTCGGCGACCTCATCGAAGTCAAGGACCCGGGCGCGGGGGACCTGGAGGTACGCCTGCGCAACCCGGAATACGACCTCACCCGGACCATCAAGAAGTTGCTCTATGGTTACCGCAGCGGCGGCGACATCTTCCAGGGGTTGACCAGGCCGGTGGCCTTCCACGGCTACATCTCGGCAAACGACCGGCTGCCGGACCCCCTGCCCGGCCTGCGGGAGGAACTCCAGGCGCTGCTCGCCGAGCTGACGGAGCAGGCCGAAGGCAAGTTCACCTTCGACATCCGGGACCCGGAGGCCGGCGACGGCGCCCTGCGGCAGGAGATCGCGGAACGCTTCGGCTTCCGGCCCCTGGTTCTGGGCCTGCTGGACCCCCGCACTTTTTACTTCTATATGATCCTGGAATCCGGCGACCAGGCCATCCCCATTCCCCTCCCCGAGGAGCTCGACAAGGCCGGGCTGCAACGGGCCATCGAGGCTGGAATCAAGCGTTTCGCGCCGGGTTTCCTCAAGACCGTAGCCCTCTACACCCCGCCCCAGGCCGGTGGTGGCTTCATGGCGGCGGCGGTCGTCCCGAGCTACAACACCCTGGAGGAGCACCTGACCGCCAACCTGACCCTGAAGAAGACGCAACTCGAGCAGGGTACCGTCCCTGAAGACGCGGATCTGATGCTGGTAGCCGGACCCGAGGGCCTGGACGAGAAGCAGGTCTTCGCCATCGACCAGTTTTTGATGCAGGGGGGGACGGTGATCCTCGCCGCCTCACCTTACCACCTGAACCTGGGCGGCAACGCCATCGCGGCCCACCCCCGGCCGACGGGCCTGGAAGAGTGGCTGGCACACCAGGGCCTCGAGCTCGAGCCGACCTTGATACTGGATCGCCAGAGCACGCCCTTCCCGATCCCCGTCCAACGCCAGGTGGCGGGCTTCCTGGTCGAAGAGATCCAAACCATCGCCTATCCCTACTTCCTGGATATCCGTAACGAGGGTATGGATCAAGAGACCGGCATCACCTCCGGGCTCGGCCAGCTCACCCTCAACTGGGCCTCGCCGATCAAGATCGACCCGGAGAAGAACCAGGACCGCCGCGTGGTCGAGCTCCTGAAGAGCTCGGCGGACTCCTGGACCGATGCGTCCGCGGACATTCAGCCCGACTTCGACGCCCAGGGCCCCCTCGGCTTCGCCGTGGGCAATGACCATGGCAGCAGACCCCTGGCAGTCGTGGTCCAAGGCCGCTTCAGCTCCTTCTTCGCCGGCAAGCCATCACCCCTGCTGAAGGAACCGGAGGCAGCGGCATCCTCCGAGGATGAGGAGGCGAACGCAGCCGCCGCGGAACCCACCGCTGAGCCGGACACGCCGGAGGGAGAGACTGCGGAGGAAGCGGCGCAACCGCCGATCTCCGCTGTGGTGGAGACCTCCCCCCCATCGACCCGACTGATCTTGATCGGCTCCGCCAGCTTCCTGACCGACACCGCAATCGGCCTCGCCACGGAGGCTACCCGCACCCTCTACACCCAGCCCCTGGAGCTGATCCAGAACGCCCTCGACTGGTCCCTGGAGGACCGCGGGCTGCTCAGCCTACGTGGTCGGGACCAGTACTCGCGGCTGCTGAGGCCCCTGACCCGCAACGGACAGATGCTTTGGGAGTACCTCAACTATGCCTTGGCCCTGGCCGGTCTCGCCCTCGTCTACGGCCTGTATCGACGCAGTCGACACCGGCGCCGGAGCCACTATGAGACCGTCATGTCCGCGGGGAGGTCCTAGGCCATGCAAACGCCAGCCATGCAGACGACAACAGACATCCAAGGCAACGCCGTACCGACCGAGACAGCCGCCGAGGTGAGCAAAGGCACCCTACGTTTTCCACTCGTCACTGCCCTCGGCGGGCTGCTGGTGCTGCAACTCCTGGTCGCTTTTCTGTTAGGGATCGGGGACAAGGAGATGGGACCCACGGCGTCCGAAGGTCCCCTCCTCGATTTCGACCCGGAACAGGTGACCGGCATCCGCATCCAATCCTTCGACGGGGAGCCGGTGCTGGTGACCAAGACCCAAGATGGCTGGATCATACCGGCCCTGCAAGACCTCCCTGCCGCCAAGCACAAGGTGACCGCCCTGCTCTCCAAGCTGGAGGGCCTGCAGAAGGGCCTGCCCGTGGCCACCTCGGAAACGGCCCTGGAACGCTTCAAGGTCGCCGACCGGACCTTCGAGCGCAAGCTAGTCCTGGAGCGCGGCGACGCCCCGCCCGCGATCCTCTACCTCGGCGACTCCCCCGGATTTCGGCGCCTGCTCGTGCGCGCCGACGGCGACGGGGCCGTCTACGAGGCGGAGCTCGGCCTCTTCGATGCCCCGGACCAACCGGATAGCTGGAGTGACCGGACCCTGCTCCACCTCAAGCCGGAGACCGTCCAACGGCTGACATTCGCGGATATGACCCTGGAACGCACCGACGACGACTGGCGGCTCACGGACCTGGCCGAGGGTGAGGAGCAGGACCGGCAGGCCATCGAGGATCGGGTTCGCACCCTCACCACCATCGACTTTGTCGGCGTACTGACAGAGGAAGAAAAACCCGCAATCAATACCGAGTCCACCCCGCTCGATCTCGAGGCGACCCTGACCGACGGTGAGACCGTCCGCTACCGGATCACCAAGCTGGCGGAAGGCAAGGACCATCTGCTCGAGGTCTCCAACCGACCCCAGCACTTCACCCTCGCCGGCTATCTGGTCGAGGACCTCACCAAGTTGAGTCAAGCCGATCTGCTCAAACAGCCCGAAGCGGACGAGGGAACCGCAGAAGACCCGGACCCGACAACCGAGACCGAGACAACCCCACCGGCCCCAGTGCCGAATGCGGGGGATACCCTTGCCCCGGATTCATGAGTCACGATCAGAATTTCAAGAACCTGATCCTGGATTACCCGCACCAGGCGTTGGCCTTTTTCGCGGCCGAGGAGATCGCGGGCCGACAACTGTCCGGCGCCCAGGTGCGGCAGGAACAGCTCAAGGAGCGGCTCGGCGATCGTTTCCGGGAACTCGATGTTCCCTTGCTGGTCCAGTGGCCGGATGGCCGGCGCGAGGCCCTGTTGTTCGTCCTCGAAGAGGAAAACGACCCGCGGCGCTTCTCCATACATCGGTTGGCGCACTACTGTCTGGATCTCGGAGAGCTATTTGATACCGACCAGATTGACAAACCGATGCAGGGCCACGGTCTGATGCAGGCTATAGCCCGCGTCAACCGCGTTTTTCGGGACAAGCCGGCGGGCCTGATTGTGGACTATATCGGCATTGCCCAGAACCTCAAAAGCGCCCTTACCCAATATTCAAAGGAAGACCGCAAGCACGCCGGCATTGACGAGGCCGAAGCCGTCGCGGTGATGATGGAAAAATACGAAATCGTCCGCGACATGTTTTATGGCTTCGATTACAGGCGCGGCCTTATCGGCACGCCCCAGGAGCGCCTGGCCGTTTTGGCCGAAGCTATCGAGTGGGTTCTTGACCTTCAGCAAAAGGACGCTGCCAAAGAGAGCACAGAAGAAGGAAAGAAGCGCGCCGCCCGCCGGTTTAATGATGCCGTGCTGGCCCTGTCCAAAGCTTTCGCATTAGCAGCAGCCAGTGACGAGGCGCGGGAGGTACGCGACGAGGTGGGATTTTTCCAGACCGTCCGGGCAGCCCTTGCCAAGAGCGCCCCGGGGGCCGGCACGACCGCCGCCGAGCGGGACTTTGCCGTTCAGCAGATTGTCAGTCGCGCCGTTGTCTCAACGGAAATCGTGGATATTCTGGAGGCCGCCGGCGTCACAACGCCGGATATTTCTATCCTGTCTGATGAGTTTCTGGCCGAAGTCCAGGGCATGGAAAAGCGGAACCTCGCTATGGAAGCCCTGCGTAAGCTGCTCAATGGTGAAATCCGCTCCCATAGCCGCACCAACGTTGTCCAGACGCGGGCCTTCTCCGAGCGCCTGGAGGACGCCATAGCCCGCTACCACAGCAACGCTATTACCACAGCCCAGGTCATCCAGGAACTCATTGACCTCGCCAAGGACATCCGTGCCGCCCGCCAGAGAGGTGAGGAAGAAGGATTATCCCAGGAGGAAATCGCGTTCTACGACGCCCTGGCCGAGAACGAGAGCGCGGTTGATGTTATGGGGGATGAGCAGCTCCGCGTCATTGCCCATGAGCTCTTAAAGAACGTGAAGAACAGCGTCACCATTGACTGGGCGCACCGGGAGGCCTCCCGCGCCCGTATGCGGGTGTTGGTCAAGCGAATCCTGCGCAAGTACGGCTATCCGCCGGACCTTCAGGAGGCCGCAGTTCAGACCGTACTCCAGCAGGCCGAGGTGCTTTCCGAGAGGTGGGCAGCATGATCGCTTACAGCAACGACGCAATCCGCCTTAGGCGTCGCTGAACCTCATCCGCTGGCAGGAACACCAGTTCGTCTTCCTGAAAAAGCCACAATGCGTCAAACAAGACCTGGACCGGCACAACGTTGTGGGCCTCCATCTCATCAGTAACCCAGAGTACGCCATGGACTTCGATCCCGTTATTTTCGGCGATGCTGCGCAACCGGCCATCACCGGTCAGTAGTATGCAGTCCTCAATCTCTTCCGCAAGCGTCAGGGCAAAGCAATCATTGAGCTTGAGCCTTGAGTGCTGATTGAAGTACCGGCCCGCACGCTGCACGAGTGGCCCTGGCAAACTGCGCACCTCTAACCCGTGATGGCGCAGCGTCCCCTTTTCGGCGTCGCTCAAACACAACCATTCATCCTCAAATAGCGTGTCGGGCATAACGAACGTGTGAGGAAGCTGCAACACAGCTTCCAAAAGTTCGGCCTTTCTGAGGTCGATCATGCAGCTTGTGTCGCTAACCACTATCCGCATTGCCTTCGGCAGGTCCTTTCAGTCCTTTTTCGATTTCTGCCAAAGGCTGCTGCAACAGTTCGCCTGCCTTAGCCGGCGCTATTAGCCCTTCCGCTAGAGCCCAGTAGCATAGCCTTTCAAAACGGCGGGGGACCTCGTGCTTCCCTTCCTCGCCCGGACTTTCGAGGGGTTCAGGCTCGCTGGTCCGCCATCCCCGCGCAAAGGTCTGGAAGGCATAGGCGAGAGTCGATTCATCGATCACCCCCACCTGTTTGAGCCGCACCAACAGCGCCGCTGCGCTGACGCGGTACATGCGCTTCAGATGGACCAGTTCGCGGTACCCCAGCGCCTTTCTGTGCTTGCCAATTTCCCGCACCAGATGATCCCTTGGCGCGAGAAAAGCCCCAGCAAAGACATTCGATGCCTTCTCGTGATCGACGGGCGAGGATTCATCGATCAGCCGGTGTGCCAATTCGTGCGCGAGCGTCAGCCGTCGCCGTTCAAGCGTGACGCGCTCGTTTACCACAATGACCGGCAGCCTTGCCTTGTGCCGCGGTCGGCGCACAAGGCACGTGAGGCCGGAGACACGACCGGGCAGGGGAATGACAAGGACCTTGATTCCCCGGTCTTCCAGCAAAGAGGTCATATTGGGGATGGGGTCAATCCCCAGCTTCCAGTCCTTACGCAAGTCCTGCGCCAGGATTTCGCCATCATCTTCCTGCCCCAGGAACCGGTTGCCGAACCGGGGAGCTTTCCATGCCCCGCTGTCAAGCTCCAGGATTTCCTCAATGGCGATGTAGCGCTGAAGACGATCGATAACCTCCGCATCAACACGCGCCCGGTCGCCGGCGCTCGTACCTGCGAGTTTGCGGAACTCGACAGCTTCAAGCTCTTCGACGTGTTCACTGAGCAGGTATTCCAGCGATACGTCGAGCATCTTGTCCATATGAATCAGCACTCCTGAACTCGGCATCATCTCGCCGCGTTCATATTTGCCGATGGCCTGCGCGGTCACTTCGCCCCCCAGCGCATCCGCGAGGCGTCGCAGCGAATAACCGGCCTTTTTCCGGGCGAGCTTCAGACGATCTCCAAACATGTGGTTCCTTTTTAGGCTTGCGGTTTACACTTTTAAATATTATATTTAATTTATAAACCAAATCCATAGGCTCCGTCAACTTTGCTCAGCACAGGCGAAGTCTTTTAGAATCAGGAGGTTATTATGAGTAAACGTAATCAACACGTCGTTCCCCATGACGGCGGATGGGCTGTACGAGGCGCGGGTAGCCAGCGCGCCACGTCCGTTCACCGGACCCAGCAGGAGGCTATCGAAACTGCGCGCGAGATTGCCCGCAACCAAGGCACTGAGCTCTTCGTCCACGGGCGGGATGGCCGAATCAGGGACCGCGATTCCCATGGGAACGATCCGTTCCCGCCCAAGGGCTGACCATGGGTGCAAGCAAGGATTTCGAAGATGGCAAAAACGTTCAAAATTGGCCGTGACGCCAAAACGGCCCGCTTCATACCGGTCCCCCAAGCAGAGCGCCTAAAGGCAACGGCAGTTGTGGAGACCATGAAGCGCCTGAGCGTGCGTGCAAGGCGTAAAAAAATGGGAACTAACAGCCAGATTGTTGGAATATAGGCATGCGCAGTTCGTCCGCAGAAGACTACCTATTTAGCAAGGCGGACTGGTTCTCCATTGAAGAACACCAGAAGAAAATCATGTTCGCTGCCATCGACGAAATGGGTGGTAACCGGCTGCTTAATACGTCCGTTGACGACCTTTGCAATTTCTTCGAGCAGGAGTATCGCATCGATGTTCCTGTGCTGCATGAGGACAATATCGTTGCCGATCAGAGCGAAACGCAAATCGACGTTAGCCAAAACCACGATCGTTTTATCCTGGATCGCAGTGAATCTTTCTGCATTACGGGGACTGCCGTTGAAATAACCATTCCTTTCACAGGCGATTTCGAGGTTTTCAACATTCGCCCCACTACTTACAGCGTAAACCCACCGCGCGCCCTGCTGATAAACGATGCTTTGGTCCTAAAGATAGAGGGGACAGACCTTGAGCCTGAAAACGTCCGCAATCGGATTAACTGTGCTATAGCCGACATTAAGACCCATCTTGAGCGTCTTCGTAGTAGCGCCGACGGTTTTAACGGGCAACTGCGTAAAATAGCGCGGGGCCACATAGAGCATCGGCGCCAAAAGCTTCTCGCCGACCAAAACCTTGTTGCCTCACTCGGCTTTCCACTGAAGGAACGTGCGGACGCTCCAAGGACATACACCGCACCAGAAGTTCGCCGCCGCATCACGCCTGTAATGCCTCCCGCCAGCACGGACCCGTATCGGGCTGAACCAGCGCTAAGCATGGATGACTACGAACACATCCTATCGGTGATGAGCAACATGGCCTTGGTGATGGAGCGAAGCCCTTCTGCGTTCGCGACTATAGATGAAGAAGCTCTGCGTTCCCACTTCCTGGTCCAGCTCAACGGTCATTATGAAGGGCAGGCGACCGGTGAGACGTTTAATTACGAGGGCAAGACGGACATTCTGATTCGGGTGAAGGGCAAGAACATCTTTATCGCAGAATGCAAATACTGGGGTGGACCCAAAAGGCTTACCGAAACTGTAGACCAACTACTCGGTTATGCAAGTGGCGAGACACCAAGGTGGCTATCGTCATTTTTAACAGGCAGAAAAGCTTTTCCCACGTTCTAGAGACTATCCCTGGCGTAGTGGCAGAGCATTTGAACTACAAGAAAGCCCTGAAACAACCTTCCGAGACAAGCTTTCGGTATGTGTTTGCGCATCGTGACGACCCCAACCGTGAGATGACCCTGACGGTGATGGCTTTTGACGTGCCGCATCATCATCGTTAACAGCACCTTGCTGACAACACCGCGATAGCTGGGTATCGTATGCGCGCGCTTTTCCCGCCATCCGGGCGCAAGCGAATACCCAAACGAATGAGAAATCCACCACCCAACCACCTGCTCCAGGGCAGGCGTGCGATGGTTTGCGGGTGAGTGAGTCCTCTGGCGAAGGAGGGAGAGGAAGTGAATCGCTCGGAGCTGGTCGAACGCCTGGCGGTGGTCTTACCGGAGATCTCCCAGCGCGATGTGGAGCTGGCGGTGAGGACCCTGCTCGCGCACATGACCGATACCCTCGGCTCGGGGCAGCGCATAGAGATTCGCGGCCTCGGCAGCTTCTCGCTGCACTACCGGCCGCCGCCCACGGGGCCATACCCCCGCCGCCGCTTGCGGTGCGCCCACTGGGCCAGGGCCGCTTGGCCTGCCTCGAGGCTCTCAAACCAGTCCACCCTGACCTGTCCGGGGCTGCCGATACGCCCCCACTCGCGCACCAGTGATCACCCCCCGAACAGCGTCGGCACCACCCGCAGGGTGTAGAAGCGGTACTGATTACTCGCCGGGTCGCGCTTTTCCAGATACGCCGCCAACGTCCCCATACCGTTCGCCTCCTCTCCCATCCCCTCAGATCGCCAGCTTCCTGGCGAGCTCGAGCGCCCGGCGCTTGCCGACATTGAGATAGGCCGAAGTGGCCGAGACCGTGCTCTGGCCCAGGAGCTCGCGCACCGCCTCCACGTTGCGGGTCTGCTCGTAGATGAGCGCGGCCTTGGTGCGGCGCAGGCTGTGGGAGCTGTAGGCGGCGGGGTCGAGGCGCGCGTAGCCTACCCACTTTTTCACGAGCTTGCGGTATTGGGTGGTGGAGATCGCCTTATCCGGGTTGCCGCGGCGCCCCGTGAAGAGCGGCGCCCAGGGGGGCTTGCGGCTCTCTGCTATCCACTTGGCCAGCACCTTCCGGGCATACGGCGTGAGCGCCACCAAGGTCCCCTTGCCGGTCTTTTGCTGGCGGACCACGAGCTCCTCGCGGATCTGCCCCTCGTGGTCGGTCACATCGGCCACGGTGAGGGCGAGCAGGTCCACCCCCCGCAGCATCGTATCGATGGCGGTGGCGAACAGCGCCAGGTCCCTTAAGTTGTCCTCGGCCTCCAGCAGCCGCTTGATGGTCTGGACCTCGGCAGGGCTCAAGGGCCGCATCTGGCCGATGCTTTTGCCCTTGTTCCAGGGGGTGTTGGGGGGCTGTTTTTTGGGCATATTCTTCTTTCGCTTTTCTTCTTACTATAAAGAAAGCGAAACCAAAGGCAACCAAAAAAAGGCCCGCCCTTCCCCAAGCGATTGATTTATCTTTCTTTTCCTACCGCCCGGTTAGTTTCGCTTTTGGCGAAAGCGAAACTATCGGTAGAACAAGCTGTTGGATATTTCCGCCTTTATGTTTGGAGTTCAAAAAGAGGGTACTGGCACCCACAGCTCCGCAGCTGGGTTAAAAATCACCCATTTGCCATCCCAACATTGTACTGGGGTCGTTACAGGAAAACTCCCACTATAGCACTGGGTCATGGCATTTATGCCGTGTGGTGCAGCTGGTAGAACCTTGCAACCACTGCCGTAGACGCGAGTTCTGGGACAAGAGGCCCCGCCCTCTGCACCAAAAGGTGCCCAGCCGGGTATTCCCGGTCCACCACCATTTGCAGCACAATACTCTATGATGTCCGCACCATCGTTATAACGTATTGCCCCAAGCAGTGTTGCATCGCATACCGCAGTAGGCGCTAGGCCCGGTCTCATTAAGCCACCGGCCACCATATCATTCTCCGCAACAATGCTTCCGTCTCCTATGGTCGCCGCATCGACGCTGCCGGCGGCTATGCTTCCTGCGCCGATTGAATCGGGATTGGTAACAGGACCGACAATAAGGCCGCGTGTGGCGCTCAGATCTTGCCCGGCCAGGATATCCCGAATGGCCGTAACATCCTGCCCGGCAGTTATAAGCCCGCCGGCGCTGATATTCTGGATCGCTGCAGCGGAGCCGTTTACAACGAGCGTGTTGCCCAGTTGCGCGGCCGGGTTGGGGTTCGGTCCGATCCAGACCATGCCCGTATCGTTGAGATTGCGGATATTCTGCGGGTTCATATCAATCGGACCCCAATAGATATCGGCGCTGCCGTCGCTCAAGGTGAAGGCGACCGTATCGTCATAGAAATCTACCGTGTCGCCTACGGTGCGCTCCAGCTCGCTGAATATAGCGTCGTCGTAATCGCAGTTTTCCGCATCACCTGCATCAACCGGGCGGCAGGCTACCGGATTGCGCGCTCCTTCCGCCGTATAGCTTCCCGCGCCGTCTTCGCCATGCGTCACGACCGCAAAATGGGCATCGGTAATCGGCGTGCCGCCCAGGGTTGGATCAATGGTGATAGAACCCGCCGGAACCGGAGCGCCGGCAAGAGAATCTTGTACCGTCAGATCCGCTGTTACGGCATAGGTCAGACGGTTGCCGTAAGGATCGATCGCATGGGCGGCCGATATGCCAAGTGTCTTGGTCGGTACTGAGCCGATGAAAACAAGCCCGTTGGTCCCGGCAACGACACAGACATCGTTTTGACAGCCGATCTGGGTGGTCGAGCAGAACTCTTCTCCATAGGTTGCACTGTAGGGCGAAGCTGTCGGCGAGGCCGGGCAGGGATAACGGCTGTTTGTCTCGGGCCGGCCATCTCCCGGATCGGGATCTCTTAACACAAAATTGCGCAGTCCCCCTTGAATGGAATCATAGGTTTTTTCAATGTCCGTTAGTTGTTTTTGCTTTAAATACAGGCTATAGCCTTGCACGATCCCGGCCATGATAAAACCAACAATCACAATCACGACCGCAATCTCGATAAGCGTAAAGCCCGCCGCGGTCTTGTTTTCTTTCAGCGGGCTGTCCTTTTGAAAACTCTCCATCCTCAACCACACACTATTCTTGATGGTTATGGTTTCCAAATGCTTAACGTTTTGGAAACCGAGACCATAGAAGGCAAAAAGCCCGCTAAGGGGCCTCCAGGATTGCGACAGGAGAAAAGAGAAAGCTGCAAACGGTTAAACCGTCTCTAAGGGCGTATATGGGGGAAACAGGGGGCCATGTGATGGCAGAGGGCCGGCCCCGCCGGGGCGCCGGTCGCGCGCACGCTAGGGAGGGGGCCTGTAGCAATTTCTCATTGACCAGGCCCCGATTCTCTGCCAGGTATATGTGCTTGTAGCCATATACTCGTAGAACCCTAACCGATGCCCCTTAGATTCATGAAAACCCTAGCCATCATTACGCGCATGCCTGAGCCGAGGCCTGCATGACGGGGGCCTGGGATATCCAGATGATTGCTGACGGGACCGGCGTGGTGGAGCACCGCGCCACTCCCCGTTTCCGGGCGCTCTGGACCACCGGCCTTGAGGATTTGGCCGCTCTGGAGGGCGCGTGCTGGACCGGCGAAGGCCATGGAGAAGCCAACGCCCTGACACTGTACGCCTTGCGGTGGGCCAATCCCGCCCCGGACCAGGCTGCATTCGAGGCCCTCATACGCGAGGCCGTGTTAGAAATCGACGCCTGGATTGCCGCGCGCCTGTAATCCGCTCTCCTTTCCCCGTTCCCACCTTTGCGCCTAAGTCATAGCCGTAGCCGCCTTCCGATTCAAATTCAGCCTGGCATGGCAGCTTCATTTCGCCGTGCATGACCGGTCCCGCGTTCGCCCTTCGTTGTTGATCGTCCCGAAGCGATTGCCGCGTTCCTGACGGCGTGCGCCTTGCCGTCAATGGCCTTCCCGCACCGCTCCCTTTCGGGACCGATTCATTTCAATGAAAGGAGCAAAACGATGGGACTCGATATGTATGCACTAACGACAAGCGAAGCTGTGGCGAGCGCGGTTGATTTCGAGGTGAAGGAGAAAACCACTCTTCACTACTGGCGGAAACCTCCCAACCTGTATGGCTGGATGGAGGCCCTCTACTACCAGAAGGGCGGATCGTCCGAGCAGTTCAACTGTGTGACTGTGGTCTTGACTACCGAGGACCTCGACCGGCTCGAAGCCGACGTGAAGGCCGGAAACCTCCCGCCTGGGCGAACAGGTCCAGGCCGCCGAAAGGCGGGCCGATGAGTTCAAAGAGCAAGCCGAAGGCTTCCACAAACAGGTTGTCGAACTGGCACGGCAGGCTTCCGCCAAGGAACGGCCTGGCCGCCGCGCATCCAAGCAGCAGAAACCAGAGCCCGGTTGATTTTTCTGGTCAGCAGCAGAGTTTGTCGCCAGGCTCAGAAAAGAGCTTGCTGATATGAGCAGCTGACAAAGGTATGTCCAGCCTGGCTGGAAGCCGGAATCCGGCCAGTCTAACTTATGTCCTTGACAAAGTTATGACAAACGGTGTAGGAGTCCTCTATTAATATTAACGGACATAGAGGAAAGGGATTTCGAGATGAGGGACAACATAAAGGAGGACCTGGGAGTCGCTTTTAGAAACCCCGCTGTTGCGGAGCCTCCCCGGGGTTTGCACTTGGAACAACGAGAATTTCTTAATGCCTTCCGTGAGCTGAGCAAAACAGAGCAATTAGAGGTATTGGAGCTTCACCACCAAATCGGAGAACTGAGCTCTAAGGCAAGAGATGTTCTTTTAGCCTCCGTAGAAATGGACCAAAGGGAATTGGGTCATGTTTTTCGCGGGGGGCCCCCGCGCGGCTGATGTAAAGGATATGCGCCCCGGCCTGGCCCCCCGCATGGGTGGAGCGCCCGACGGTGCTGTGATGCAAGCTGTAGATGGCCACGGCGCGGGACCTCGGGATGATGGATAAGGCCGCGAGGGCGGTCCGGAAGGCAAGGGAGGTCAAGGGGGGATGCGTCCCCCCCTGCGCACGGGTTTGCTTGCAAACCCATAAGTGCTGCCGCCATCAGCGGCAGCACAGATATCGCAAATCTTCTTAGACAGAGGGGAGGGCAGACGGCGCCAGGACAAAATCAGCCATCATCGCCTCGGCCGCTCTAGCTGTCCCAAACCGCCGGGGATAAGAAGGCCCGGCTGGATTCTCCCGCCGGGTCTTCCCCTCTCAGGCTCCTCTTTGACCGGGAGACCAAACAGCGCCCGGTCGCCGCCGCGCTCCCGCAGCCTATCCAGCCTATCCACCCTCCAGCTGCACGTTGCTGAAGGCGATATCCTTAATGTCATGCCGCTTGTTCCCCTTCTCCTTGAACAGCATGCGGACGGTGAGGGAGATGGCCTTTGCCGCCGCCCGCGCTCTGGCCTCACGGGTTGCCAGGGTGACGGTGTAAGGCATCCCCGGCGAGAGCAAGGCCCAGACGGAATCCGGGGACCGCCTGGCGCAGGCGTCGGCCGGCGAGCCGCTACTACTCACCTTGCAGATGGCAAACCCCTCGATGGACACTCCTCTTGCCCTGGGTTCCCCCCGCACCCGGAGGCTCGTGTCCTGCCGCACGATCAGGGCCAGCATGTCATCCTCGTTGGCGTTCGTGACGCTGAGCTCCGCCACGATCTGCTCGCCCCGGCGGCCCATGGTGAGCGCGGCCAGCTCCAGGGTTACGGTGATGCCCTTGAACGTCACCGTGCGCGCGGGGTCCGGGGCCGGCTCCTCTTCTTCCGGCTCCGGCTGCTTCTCCAGCAGGTTCAAGATCCTGTCCAGCTTGTTACCAAGGCATTCAAAGTTGCTGTCGATGGTTTGGGCTTGCCGGTCCGCGCCGGCGCTCTCCACCGGCTTGATTTGGCAGTCCGCGGCAGTGGCTGCGGCCGAGGCGGCGCACAGACAGAGGACCGCGCCGATGGCGGTACGGGCAATATGGCGTTGCATGGGCCGGGCTTTCCTTTTTGTGTTATGGCGGCGTTCGCCGGGAGGGCTTGTTATTCAATACCATCCATGTTACCGGAAGGAATTCCCTGGATGTTAGCAAGTGGATGGTTTCCGAATCTTTTGGCTGGCCGCGCCGGCGGCGCTTTCGCTTGTCGCGGCGCCGGCCGCCGCCGCCTTGCGCGGCGGGCCATGCGATCACCCCGATCCGCGCAGCCTGGAGGCCGTCTATGCCTGTCTGTCGGCGGCCCACACCCCCGGTATTCCCAGCATTCCTACTAGCTTCCACTGCAAGGGTTTCGGCATTTTCTATACCCGCGCGTTGGTCCGGGTGGGGGGCATGTCGCGCAACCGGGCGCAGATGTACCTGCCCCCTTGCGCGATCGTGGCCCAGGTGATCGAGCGCCTAAGGGGAAAGCCGCCCGCCTGGGCCAAGTGCCTGGGCGCCGGGAGCGGCTTCGACGCCGGCCATTTCAAGACCTGCCTGACGGCCTACCCCCGTGAGCCCCGCGACTGCCGGTCGTTGCTGGCGGCGTATGAGTTGGGTCTGAAGGCCGCCAGCCCCAGGCTGCGCCTCCCGGCCGGCTACCGACAGCCAGGCTGCGAGACCGTGGCCGCCCTCATGGCCCCTCCTCCCCCGCCGGCCGTCGAGGCGGCAGCGTCCCCCGCCGGTGGCGAACCGTCGCCCGCGCCTCTGCCCCCCTGGGCGCAATGCCTGGGTTACGACCCCGCGAGCGTGGAAGAGCATCTGGGCCGCTGCCTGGGCGAGGAGCTCATGGGCTACCGGACCTGCCGGCAGGTGCGCGATAGCTACGAGAAACGGCTGATTGGCGCCCATGGCGCGCTGCCCATCACCTACCAGATCCTGTCTTGCGTCCAGGCCACGCCGATCCTGGCCGAGGCCGAGCAACAACGGGCGGAGGCGAGGCGGCTCGCCACGGCGCGCGCCGCCGAGAGGGCCGCCGCCAGAGCGCCCCGGCGCGAAGTGCCCAGGCGCCGGGAAGCTCCCCCAGAGGCGGGCCTGCCCTGGGGCTGGCTCCTGGGCGGCCTCATCGCGTTTCTCATCATCGTCCGCCTCCTGCGCAAACGGCCGATCCAGGCCGGCGCCTCCTGGGTCCAGGTCCTCACCAGCATCGGTAAGGACAAAGTGGAACGGCACACCAGGCCCAGGAAAGACGAGGACACCTCCCACGACTGGTGAGCCATGGCGCGGGTCAAGACACGCATCAATTTCGGTAAGAACGAGATCGGCGACACGGTGGGCTATTCCGGCGACGCTCACATCATGACCATCGCCCCCACGGGGGCCGGGAAGGGACGCAGCTCCATCATCCCCAACCTGCTGTCCTGGCCGGGCTCCGTGCTGGTCATCGACCCCAAGGGCGAGAATGCCGAGAGGACCTACCGCCGGCGCCAGGCCCTCAATGAGACTGTCCACGTGCTGGACCCCTTCGTCATCGCCCGCTGCCGGGCCAGGGGGCGGCCCCTGCCCTGCTCCGCCTTCAACCCCCTGGAGTTCATCTCCCTGGGGCCGGAGGGCATCACCCAGGCCGACCGGCTGGCGGACACCCTGGTCGTGGCCGAGAAGGGCAGCAACCGTTTTTTCAGCGACGAGGCGCGGGTGCTGCTGCGCGCGCTGATCCTGCACGTGCGCAGCGCCTGCGCCAAGCAAGACCGCCACCTGGGCACCGTCAACCGCCTGGCCGCCGCCGGGGACACCCTGTTTGCCGGCGATGCCCCCTGTGGCGGGATGCTGGAGAACTACGCCTACGGGGAGCTCGTCTGCCGGCTGGCCGGGCGCATGCGCAGCAAGCAGGAGCTGGCCGAGCGGGAGTTCTCCGCGGTGCTGTCCACCGTCCAGTCCAACCTCTCCCACTTCCTCGACGACCCCCGGATCGAGGCCAACCTGGCGCACAGCGACTTCTCCTTCCGCGCCCTCAAGGACGAGCGCATGAGCGTGTTCATCGTCTTGCCGGCCCAGTACCTGGAGACCTTCGGGCGCTGGCTGCGGCTGCTGGTGGCCACCGCCCTGGACCAGCTGCTGGAGGACATGAGCGAGGAGAGCCGCCCGGCGCACGACGTGCTGTTCGTGCTGGACGAGTTCGCCCACCTGGGGCACCTGGAGGCGGTCAAGACCGCCTACGGCATTGGCCGGGGGGCGGGGGTGAAGCTGTGGGCCTTCCTGCAGAACCTGGGGCAGCTCGATGAGCACTACGGCGAGCACGGCCGCGAGACCTTCCTCGCCAACAGCGGGGCGGTGGAGGTCTTCAACATGAACGACAACCAGGGGCTCAAGTACTTCTCCGAGCGCATCGGCGAGGAGTACGTGGTGGTGGACAAGCGCCAGGTGTCCACCTCCCAGAACATGCCCGGTCATGCGCCGGCCCAGGTGAGCGAGGGGATCTCGGAGACCTCCTCGCGGGAGCACGAGCGCCGGCCCATCGTCATGCCCCGCCAGATCGCCGCCCTGCACCCGGACAAAAAGCTCCTGTTCCGGCAGGGCTACGAGTTCGAGATCCTGGACAAGGTCTACTACGACCAGAACCCCAAGCTAAGCCCGCTGACCGGCTGCTGAGCGCCCTGGAGCTGTCCCGTTTCTGCCTTGCGCGGCGCCCGGCCAACGCCAGGGCCTCGCCTAACACCCCTCTCTTTTTTCCTACCGTTCGCAAGCCGCGCGCCAAACCGCCTCTCCTTTCCTTGCCGTTTTCCACACGCTTTCCGGTCCTAGCCGGCCGCGTCCCCCGCCTCAACGCCCTGCCCGCACCGAAAGACCGTGTTGGGCATTGAGACGGGGGCGTGCAGCCGACTGCTCGGGGGGCGTGTTTTGGAAAACAGCAAAGAAAAGGAGAACGATCATGGAACTGCTTACCCAAGACCTACGAAAAAAGCTCTTGGCCAACGGCCGCCGGCAGGCGCCGGTGCGGGGCACCGAAGACGAGCACGACTTTTGGCCGGTGGTGAAGCTTTTTACGCCGGACGCCGGGTGCACCTGGCTGCTGACCGAGCTCGACCCCGATGATCCGGATCTCGCCTTCGGGCTGTGCGATCTGGGCGTCGGGTTTCCGGAGCTCGGCTACGTGCGTCTGTCGGAGATCGCGGCCGTGCGTGGGCGCCTTGGTTTGGCGCCGGAGCGCGACAAGTGCTTCCGGGCGGACAAGCCCTTGAGCCGCTACGCCGCGGAGGCCGCCGAGCGGGGCTGCATCCGGGCCTAAGGAGACGGGCGCCCTGCCCCGCCGCCTTCGGGCGCTAGGCGGGGCGCTTGCCAGGCTGTCGTCTCTGGAAAGCCGGTCTGAGATGGCCCGGCCTCCGGGCCACTGAAGCCCGGCGCGCCGTGCCCGGCCAACGCCAGGGCCTCGCGTAACAACCCCCCTCTTTTTCCTACCGCCCGGTCCCGGCAGCCTGTGGCTGCCGCAGGCGGCTTTGCCGCCTCGCGCGCCGCCCGCCGCTCGTCCCGGCGCCCTGGTTCGCCCACCAGTGCCGTCGAGGTGGCACAGGGGATCAGGGCGGCGCGCCCACGGCCCCGCGGCCCATCGAGGTCCCCTGGGCCGTTTTCGCGGTGGATAAGCCGGGCGCCCCCATGGCCCCCGCCAAAAACCATCCGCTCCGCGCCCGGTCCTTGCCCCAAAAACGCATCTTGGCAAGGGGGGTTCCCCCCCGTTGCATCCCCCCAGCTCCGCGAGGTCTCCATGCCCAGGCCCAGAAAATCCGATACCGACCAACGCGCACACCGCTTCACCGTGCGGCTGAGCGCGGCCGAGCAGGAAGCCTTCCAGGCACGGGTCGACGAGGTGGCCTTAAGCCCCTCCGACTATGCCCGGCGGATGCTCACCCGCGGACGTGTGGAAGTCGTGCAGGCCCGCCCCGCCCTGTCGGTGCGGGCCATCATGGAGCTCAACCGCATCGGCGTGAACCTGAACCAGCTCACCCGAGCGGCCGGCTGCCCGCGGGATTGACCCCGTTGCTCGCGCGGATCAACACCCTTCTCGACGAGGCCATGGCGCTGGAGGCCATCGCGGAGGACCCGGCGGATTTCATCGAGGACTAGCCCCCCATGATCGCCAAGGGCAAGACGGGTCGCGGCTTCAAGGGCGCGGCGCAGTACCTGCTGCACGACAAGGACGCGAACACCGCCGAGCGGGTCGCGTGGACCCACACCGAGAACCTGCGCACCGACCATCCGCAGCGGGCCTGGCGGGAGATGGTCTGGACGGCGGGCCAGGCCGAGGCCCTGAAACGCGAGACCGGGCAGAAGCGCACCGGGCGCAAGGCCGACAAACCCGTCTATCACCTGTCCCTGTCCTGGGCCAAGGACGAGGCACCCACCCGCGAGCAGATGATCGCCACCGGCAAGGCGGCGCTGAAGACCTTGGGGCTGGAGAGGCACCAGGCCCTTGTCGTGTGCCACACCGACGAGCCCCAGCCCCATATCCATCTCCTGGTCAACCGGGTCGATCATGAGACCGGGCTGATGAACACGCTCTCGCGCAGTAACCGCAAGCTCTCGGCCTGGGCGATTGTGCCGGGGCCGCGCTCCCTGCTCAAGGGCACGGTTGTGCTCGACCCGCTTGGGACAGCGGACCTGGCCCTGCGCAAGCTCGTGCTTCATCGCCCAGGCCGAGAGCTTGCGGTTACTGCGCGAGACAGTATGTGCTCGGGTTGAGCCTTAGCGTGGATTTGATTGATCTTTATCTTGAACCCAATATATTAAGCAATGTTTCTTCGCTAACTCCGTGTTGTTTGGAAATTTGTTTAATCTCAAAGGAAAGATCTCGATCTAATCTTTCTCTGACATGTCTCTGGCTGAGACAATAATGGCTCGTCTATCCTGTGTATATACGAAGAATACGCTTAAGAAATGCTTGCAGCTGGTTAGACCGAAAGCAGCATATATATCTTCTCCGGGTTTATAGCCTGCCTCTTTACGTTGGAAAAGCGGCTCGTTTTCCAGCACCTCAATCACCTCGTGCTCTTCAACATTCTGTTTCCACAGAAGCTTCTCAACAATGTCTTCAAGCCAAATTATTCTGCAAGCAACACTCAGAAATAATAGTCAAAATCCCGCTCACTACGCTGATACCGCCGCAGGCGGAAGATATGGGCGGGTGTGGTATGGGGTTCGAGCTGGACGAAGTTGCGGTTGCCGGTCCATAGGTAGCGTCGGTCGTCCAGGAGATCGTGTACCTGGAAGGGTCGATCCGGCGGTAGGTCGAACTCGTCGATGGGCAGCTTGATCCAGCCCGACTGGACCCAGTGCGGACCCAGGTTGACGACGACGACGAGTATTTCCGAAAAATCGTCGTTGTGTTTGCCGTAGCAGATGATGTTCTCGTTATCGGTCGGGTAAAACGCCAGGTTATCGTTGGATTGCAGGACGACGTTTTCTCTTCGGACCTTGTTGACCTGGGCGATGTAGTGTTTGAGGTTGTGGGGGGCATCCAGATACCAGTGCCGGATCTCGTACTTTTCCGAGTTCAGGTATTCCTCGCTACCGATCTCGACAGGCTGGCCTTCGCAGAGCTCGAATGCCGGTCCGTAGATTCCATAGCTGCTCGACAGGGTGGCGGCAAGCACCAGCCGGACCTTGAATGCCGGTTGCCCGCCCACCTGCAGGTAGTCGTTCAGGATATCCGGCGTGTTGGGCCAGAAATTGGGCCGGAAGTATTCCTTGAGATCGGTAGTGGTCAGGGTAGTCAGATAGTCTTCCAACTCCCGCTTTGAATTGCGCCAGGCGAAATAGGTATAGGACTGGGTGAATCCCAGCTTGGCGAGCTGGCTCATGAGTTTGGGGCGGGTAAATGCCTCGGCGAGGAAGATGGTATCCGGCGCCTCCTTTTTTACGCTCGCGATCAGCCACTCCCAGAAGGAGAAGTCCTTGGTGTGGGGGTTGTCGACCCGGAATATCCGTACGCCCTGATCGACCCAGTAGATGACGACTCGCTTCAGTTCTTCCCAGAGTTCCTCCCAGGCCGGGGACTGGAACTCGAGCGGATAGATGTCCTGGTATTTTTTGGGCGGATTCTCGGCATACTGAATGGTGTTGTCCGGGCGCATGCGGAACCATTCGGGATGTTCCTTGACGTAGGGGTGATCCGGTGAGCACTGGAAGGCGAGATCCAGGGCAACGGAGATTCCGAATACCTTGGCCTGGGCGACGAGCTTGCGGAAATCGGCCAGGGTGCCGAGCTGGGGATGGATGGCCATGTGTCCGCCTTCCGCCGCGCCGATGGCCCAGGGGCTGCCGACGTCACCGGGTCCGCAGACCGGGTTGTTGTTCTTGCCTTTGCGATGGGTGGCGCCGATGGGGTGGATCGGGGGCAGATAGAGCACATCGAAGCCCATATCCGCGATATAGGGCAGCCGGCCGATCAGATCGTTGAAGTTTCCGTGCGCGCCGGGATGGGGACTACAGGAACGCGGGAAGACTTCGTACCAGGCGCTGAACAGGGCCTGCTTGGGGTCGACGACGACCTGGAGGATTTCCTTGTAGCGAGCGGCGTGTTCCCGATCCGGATGGCGCCGCATCAGGTCTGCCAGCTCGTCGGAGAGCGAGACCCGGATCGCCTCGGCGACGTTCTGTTTGTTGCCGATGATCTCGATGCAGTGGGAGAAGGCGTCCTGATCCACCGTGGCTGCCCGCTGGGCGGCCTGTTTGACCAGATCCAGCCCGATCAGGAGATCCACCGCCACGTCCTGTGCCGCATTGACCCGTTTTTCGAGATCCCGTTGCCAGGAGGCAAAGTCGTCGATCCAGGCCTCGACCGTGTACTGCCAACGTCCGAGCCGGTCCACCCTAAACGCTGCCTGCCAGCGGTCGTTGATGTCGTGTTCCATCGGGGTCTCGGACCACTCGGATTGGGTTTCCTCCTTGTAAAGCAGCACGGCGGCCAAGGCATTGTGGCCGTCCATCACGATATCGGCGGTTATTTCGATCAGGTCATCCACGATGCGCTTGATCGGGTAGCGACCGCCTTCGATCTCGGGTTGCACCCCGGTGATCTGGACCCGATTGCGGAGCTTGGCCGATAGCTTTTCCGGGACGGAATCTGTGCTTTCCTGCTCGGGAGCCGGGGCTGTCTCGTCCGTCTCGGCCAGGCGCTTGGTCTCCGCACCGGAATCTGCGGTCGCTGGTTTGGGAGCTGAGGTTGCCCCGCTCGGCTTGGCCGGGCGTTTGGTTTCCGAAACGGAACCTGTGGTTGCCTGCTTGCGAGTCACGTCTTGCTCCTCCTGGATGTGAGTATTTTCTGGTAGAAACCGAGGGTTTTTACAGCAATGCTGGCCCAGCTGAAATGGGCCTCGACCCGTTTTCTGGCCTGTTTTCCCATTTCACGGCTTGCTTCCGGAGCGCGCAGCAGTCGGTTGATGGCGGCGGCGAGATCTTCCGAGAAGCGCTGAGGGTTTGCCGGCTCCACGTCGGTTTCACTGCGCGGGTCGATGGCAACCAGGAGACCGGTCTGATCGGGAATCACGACCTCGGGGATACCGCCTACCTTGGATGCCACAACCGGCGTCTCGCAGGCCATGGCCTCCAGATTGATGATGCCGAACGGCTCGTAGACGGACGGGCAGACGAAGACCGAGGCCTGTGAATATAGGGCGACGATTGCCTCTTTCGCCAGCATCTCGGGGATCCACACGATCGGATTGGCGGTATGCCTCTTGGCTTGGTTTACCGCCCGCTCCATCTCTTCGCCGATCTCCTCGGTATCGGGTGCGCCGGTGCAGAGGACAATCTGGACCCCCGGATCGATGAAGCGTATGGCATTGACCAGATGGATGATGCCTTTCTGGCGGGTGATGCGCCCGACAAACAAGACATAGGGTATTTCGCGGTCGATACCGTATTGATCCAACACCTGGGGATCGAGGGTCGGTTTGTATTGATCCAGGTTGATGCCGTTGTGAATGATCTCGATGCGTTCCAACGGGACATCGTACAGGTCATGGACATCCTCTTTCATGGCCTGGGACACGGCAACCACACCATCCGCATTCTGGTAGGCCGTGCGCTCGATCCACGAGCTGGCATGGTAGGCCGTGCCCAGCTGCTCGACTTTCCAGGGCCGATGGGGCTCCAGGGAATGGGTGGTCAGGACCATGGGAATCTGCAGCAGCGGCTTCACCAGCATCCCGGCCAGATGGCTGTACCAGGTATGGCAATGCACGATATCCACATCGGACATCTCGCCGGCCATGACCAGATCGTTGAGCATGGTCTCGAGGAACTTGCGATGGCGAGGATCGACGGTGCGGAACTCCAGCGCCGGCTTTACCCCCGCTACCGAGAGGTTGTCACTTTGTTCCTGCTGGTCGCCGAAGCAGAGGACCTTTATCGAATGCCGCCCCTGATCGAGCTTGTACAGCTCATCGGTCAGGTACTCCACACTCACGCCCGCCCCTCCATAGACATATGGCGGATATTCGTTGGTGAGAATGCCAATCTTCATGAGTCGTCCCCGACCGATAAGAAATACGTAAGAAATACGAGCGCCCCTGATGGGAGTTTTTTTCCGAAAATAAATGCAAATCGCTCGCAATCAGCTTGCCATCATCAACAGTTCTTAGGTAGTGGTTGAATTTAAAGTGGCATGGTTGTGCGACCTAATGATTCGAACCCCCACTGTTTTTGCGATCCCTGGCACCGATCCATGGCGCTTGGGATTCCGGCGATCCCTGCCGGAATGACGAGTAGGAGTTAGCAAAATCCACCACTCAAAACTTATCCACTACCAGTTCTTAATCCCTTTGTGCTCATTTGCGTTGATTTGCGGCTAACGCTTCCGCGAAGATCCTGATCGCTCGATGCCGCGGTGACCGATCGCTTACCTGTATCTTTAACACTCGGCGCATCTTCGGCATCCGGCAGCTTGTCGGCATCGATTGCAGCCGGCTCGGGCTCCGGTTCGGGTTCGTGCTTGAGTACGATACCAGCCAGCGGCGGCAGGGTGACAGTCAGGGAATTGGGCCGTCCCATCCACTCCATCTCATCGGTCCGGAGTACCCAGGCACCGTTGCCCATACCGCTGCCACAGTAGTCCACGGCGTCCGAGTTCAGGATCTCCTTGTAGATACCGGGTGCGGGTACCCCGATGCGATAATGCTCGCGGGGAACCGGGGTGAAATTGATCGCCACCACCAGGAAATCATCTCCCGCCCGCCGCAGATAGACCAGAATCGAGTTCTGGGCATCGTGGCAGTCGATCCATTCGAAGCCTTCCCAGTCGAAATCGTGGGTGTACAGGACCGGATAGCTCCGGTAGATTCGGTTGAGGTCGCTTACCAGCTTCCGCACTCCCTGATGAGTCGGGTAATCGAGCAGGTACCAGTCGAGGGTGTTGGCGCTGTTCCATTCTTCGCCCTGTCCGAATTCGCTGCCCATGAACAGGAGCTTTTTCCCCGGATGGGTGAACATATAGACGTAGATCAGACGCAGGTTGGCGAAGCGCTGCCAGTCGTCGCCAGGCATCTTGTAGAGCAGGGAGCGTTTGCCGTGCACCACCTCGTCGTGCGAGAAGGGTAGCAGGAAGTTCTCGGTGAAGGCGTAGAGCATGCTGAAGGTCAGCATATCCTGGTGGTATTGGCGGTAGACGGGTTCATGCTCGATGTAGGCCAGGGTGTCGTTCATCCAGCCCATATTCCACTTCAGATCGAACCCTAGTCCGCCCAGGTAGGTGGGCTTGGTGACCTGGGGCCAGGCGGTGGACTCCTCGGCCATGACCAGCGCCCCGGGGACCTGGCCGTGGGTAACCTCGTTGAGCTCGCGCATGAAGTCCATGGCCTCCAGGTTCTCGCGCCCGCCGTATTTGTTCGGGATCCACTGGCCCTCCTCACGTGAGTAGTCCAGATAGAGCATGGAGGCCACCGCATCCACCCGGATACCGTCGAGGTGGAACTCTTCGAGCCAGAACAAGGCGCTCGAGATCAGAAAGTTCTTTACTTCGTAGCGCCCGTAGTTATAAATCAGGGTGGACCAGTCCAGGTGCTCACCCAGGCGTGGATCCTCGTGCTCGTAGAGGGCCGTGCCGTCGAAGCGGGCCAGGCCATGGGCGTCCTTCGGGAAGTGGGCCGGCACCCAGTCGAGGATGATGCCGATGCCGTTTTGGTGGCAGTAGTCCACGAACCAGCGGAAGTCGTCCGGGGTACCGAAGCGGCTGGTAGGGGCAAAGTAGCCGGTGGTTTGATAGCCCCAGGAGGCGTCGAACGGGTGCTCGGTCACCGGCAGGAGCTCGATGTGGGTAAAGCCCAGACCCTTGACATAGTCCACCAGGCGCTCGCCCAGGACCCGATAGTTGAGCAGCTCGCCTTCCGGGCCGCGTTGCCACGAGCCCAGATGAACCTCGTAGATGGATAGGGGTTCGTGCAGCCAGTCGTGCTTGGCGCGTTGCTCGAGCCAGTCGGCATCGCCCCATTTGAATCGGCTCGGGGCCTCGACGATGGAGGCGGTGCGGGGACGTACCTCGAAGTGGCGACCGAAGGGATCGGATTTGAGAAAGATATCGCCGTTTCCGGCGCGGATCTCGTACTTATAGACATTGCCCGTCGGCAGGTCCGGTATGAAAAGCTCCCATACCCCGTTGCCGTGGACGCGCATCGGATGCGCCCGACCGTCCCAGCGGTTGAAATCCCCGACCACACTGACGCGCTCGGCACTCGGGGCCCAGACGGAGAACAATACGCCGGCAACGCCGTCGACTTCGTGCACCCGTGCCCCCAGCAGGCGGTGGGCGTGCCAGTGCTTACCCTCGCCGAACAGGTGCATGTCGAAGTCCGGCAGCTGGGGCGGGTAACAATAAGGATCGTGGGCGATATGCTCACGGTGTTCGTCGTCACGCCAGATGATCCGGTAACGCGCCGGGACCTGCTTGGCGTCCCCCTCCCACTCGAAGAGGTCCGTCCCCTCAATGCGCCGCAGCTGGTGGTTTCCTTCGGCGATGCTCACTTCCTCCGCATGGGGCAGGAGTACCCGTACCCGCACTCGCCCCTTTTCCTCGTGCCGGCCGAGCACCCCGAAGGGGTCGTGCTGTCGGGCCTCGACGAGCTGCTGCAAGGCGGGGGAAAGTTCTGGATTATTCATGCGATGGTACCTCGTCCGGACCTGAAGGCGGCGACTTATGTATCAAACTACTAATAATCACATAATTCGCGGCAGAAATCTGCTTGTAATCTCGATTACTTCCAGCGCGGAATCGTTTAAACCGCAACGGCAACCACTTCGGACTCGTGTTTGAGGTCCTGGATGATGAATTGGGGGCCGGCATCGGAAAGACGCCTTGGAAATTCCCCTCCGGCGAAATCCGGGGGTAATTTTCGATTCCATTGGCCGGCTCCTCCCTGTATCCATACTACACTAGATTCCGTATCCACTCGTATCCGGGAACGCGCGGTGGATCCCCCATCCGGCCCCAAGGGTGATGCATGTCCATTGTTTGAGGTTCCTTTCCGGGGCGATCGTCGATCGGATTGCGGAAGGCGAGGAGTTTCATACCCACGTCCAGGCAGGCGGCTGGTGGCAGATCAGGACTCCAAGAGGAAAAGTCGGCTATATGCATGTATCCCGAATCAGACTCCTCTAGTGGCCTGTCAACTGAATATTGATTGATATAGTCTATTGATATTGATAAGAAAATCATGGTCTTATCGATAATAAATTTACATCATTAGTCTACTGACATCCTACTACCATAACTTTTCATACACCCTCTCAGGGTTCCACACCCTGGCGACCGGCAAAGGCATGGGCCAGGGTGCCGCCGTCCACATATTCCAGCTCTCCGCCCAGGGGGACCCCGTGGGCGATGCGGGTCGTCCGCACCTGGTAGCGGGCCGCCATGGTAGCGATGAAGTGAGATGTGGCGCTTCCCTCCACCGTCGGGCTGATGGCCAGGATCAGCTCTGCGATCTCCTGTTCCCGCAGCCGGGTCTCGAGCAGGTCCAGCCCCAGCACCTCCGGTCCGATGCCGTCGAGGGGCGAGAGTCTGCCGCCGAGCACGAAATAGCGTCCGCGAAAATCCGTGGCCTGCTCGATGGCGACGATTTCGGAGGGATGCTCGATCACGCACAGCAGGGAGTCATCCCGGTCGTGCCTGGCACATAGACCGCACAATTCCTGTTCGCTCAGGGTACGGCAACGCTTACAACGCCGGATGCGTTCCATGGCCACGCCCAGGACGGAGGCCAGGCGACGCCCTCCCTCCCGATCCCGTTCCAGGAGGTGAAACGCCATGCGCTGCGCCAACTTGGGCCCGACGCCCGGCAAACAACGCAGGGCCTCCACAAGTTGGTTAAGCAGAGAAGGTTCCGCCATGGCTCAGAAGGGCAACTTGATTCCCGGCGGCAGCTGCAACCCGGAGGTCAGGTCCGCCATGTTTTCCTGGGTTTTCTCCCCGACTCGTTGCACCGCGGCGTTGACCGCCGCCGCTACCAGATCCTCCAGCATCTCCTTGTCGTCCTCCATGAGCGAAGGGTCGATCTCGATCCGCTTGACTTCGTGCTTACCGTTCATGGTTACCTTGACCATGCCCCCACCGGATTCGCCCGTGACCTCCTCCCGAGCCAGCTTCTCTTGGGCCTTCTGCAGCTCCTCCTGCATCTTCTGGGCCTGCTTGAGCATGTTGCTTAGTCCGCCTTTCACCTTAGGTTATCTCCTGTTGTTGGTTGTCGCCGACCTGCGCCCGGCGGTGAATCTAAGGGGCTGTCTGAAAACTAAACCATTGATTTTCATAGAACCGTATTCGTAGGGT
>Ga0126335_1000201_pt1 | contig 28626 bp, 16 predicted proteins | sample OlaspJWI45metaG_FD_108409 | JGI IMG/M metagenome (GOLD analysis project Ga0126335, IMG submission 108409) | Marine gutless worms symbiont microbial communities from Oahu, Hawaii - Olavius sp. 1 OAHU.JWI-45 metaG | ecosystem: Host-associated > Annelida > Digestive system > Unclassified | place... | reverse complement strand
CTAACCTAGTTTTTCTGCCGGCGGCTTGTGCTGGTGGGCTAAAAAAAAAAAAAAAATAATAATAATAATAATAATAATAATAATAATAGTCATAATAACCATGTTTGTAATGTGCTAAAATAATTCCTCATATATGGTCAGTATCTTACAGTTGAGTCATTGCAACAAAGAGTGTTGTCTCTTATGTAGGTGTTTGAGTGATTGATAGAGGCTTTACTTATTAGGTTTTGTTGGATTTGTAGTGAAACATCTTAATGACTATCATCATTTTTCTTTTTTATTATTACCTAGATTACTTTGTTTAGATAAATTTCATATTATATTTTACGAGTTGTTTTGCCTAAATGGGGGCCTGTTTTGGTAACATACACATTGTCCAGCCATGAAACTAAGCAAGATGAAGCTGTGGCTACTATAAACGTAAATAGAAATTTTTTTATGATTCTGGACCTGCTGTCATATTTGTGACTCAAAGTACAGTTCTGCCATTTGGGTGTTTCACGGTGGATACTTTGGGAGACAGCCATCACATCCCATCATGGAGATTAGCTTTTTTAAGCAAGTGCAAATAGTCATATTTTGTTTTGTATGTGGTTGTAGTTACCGAGTCCAGTACTCATACAAACCTCGTAATCCTGATGAAGTTGAGCTCCAAGCTGGTGATGTCGTCTACGTCGTTGAGACTTGTGCCGACGGATGGTTTATTGGTACGTGTGAACGGACGCAAGAGTTTGGAACATTTCCTGGCAACTATGTACAGCGAATGAGGTAGTGGTACAGAGAATAAGGCTAGAGGCCATCAAAATAGTCATCAATATAGGCGTAAACTTAGTCCAGATATTGGTTAGCAAAGGCGATGAAAATGGGACAGGGTGTAAAGCTGGGGAGGTGGCAGAAGAAATTTTTTTCATTTTTTTATTAAAAAGTATATTGTAAAATTGTACTGAAAAACGAGAGTGTCTCTTACTTTTCACGACAAAAACTGGTCATCAGTCGGCAAATTATTGGGGGGTGGCATTTATGTAGTTTGCGGCTATATCAATACCAGGTGACTTGCTCACCATTTAACGATAGTAGGTCACTCTATGATTACAGACAAAAGGTATTTTACATTTGTCTCGGGACCTGTGACTCTTGGATGGATGTGTTGTCTAGTGTTGTTTTAAGGCCCACTCTACGTTACTGAATAATGTGTGACATTGTGTGACCATGTGACATGTCAGACCAGTCAATATTGCATTGCTTAGTGTGGAATGGAGACATGAATTTAATTTAACATATTTCTTCTGTAAATGTTTGTGAAGTGTGTAATTGTCACTTGAAATCTTAATGTTGGTGTTTGTACATTGTACATTGGTTTGTATATTGTTATGGAACGAGCAGCGGGCATTTACCTTCCTCAGTGGTTTATCTTGCAAGGCATTTTGATGGCATTACCAGTCCATCTGCATGGTGATTGAACTATATGTATGCTTCTTGGAGACATTCGATGCATTTGTTTGCTGCTTTTTTGTTGGTTGCGGATGTAATCAATTATGGTGTTATGGATAGCGTTGTACAGCGTCCATTAACTTACTCGCTATAAATTACCAGCGACTTACCATAAATTACTGCTTGGTTTATGAGGTATTTACTTTTACAGCTTTAAAAGTAATTTAATGTAATAAAAATGACAGCTGTTCATCTGCAAGACGTTGATTAAAAAGATTTCAATTTTAGGCCTATCCATAATATGTGTGGATGGCAGTCAACTCGTCCCCAAGTCAACTCGTTAGTCGTTAGAACTCGTTAAGCTTTAGGTTAAGTGTTGAGGTTAGGATTAGTGCAAGAGTTAGAGTAATGATTAGGGTTAGGACATAGGGTTAGGGCCAGTGGTGTATTGGGGGGTATACGCGGGTATACGCCGTACACCAACCTCCGGGTTTTTTGCCAGCGTATACTCACCTCAGTGATCATAAATAAGCAGGGTATACCGTATGCACGTATGCCACGCCCTTTTGCGTATACCCACCTCCATGTTTAGCAATACACCACTGGTTAGGGCCAGGGTTATGTTAGCCTTGGGACGAGTTGACTGTCAACCACATGCGTGGACCCAAAGCCAACGAAGTGGTGGTTGTTGTACGCTCCAGTCGTCTGTACAGAAGCATGGGAAAGTTCTCGCGTTAGCATTGGTGCCATTGAAAGAAATGCATTACTCATGGAAGGCATTCAAAGTCAAATCGGCTGAATGGGCTTGCACATATCCAGTTGACATAATCAGTAATATCTAGTGATAGCCAGCTTTGTTCCTACGTGCCAATAAATTCACAAAATCCCGCACTTTAAAGTTTGTCACTTGACCAGACCGAATTTGAGTCCAGTTGGGCCATATTTGGGGATTTTTGGCTCCCGAAACACGAAAGTCTATAATTTTGCAACAATATCAATGTTAACATTATCGGTAACTTACTGGTAAGTTACTTACCGGTAACTTATCGATAACTTACCGGTACTTTAATGGCGGAATAAATATATTACCAGTCATTTTTCAACACTAGTTATGGAGTCTGGCTAATGTCAGCCTTCATTTTATAAAGATAATCTGTTGAGAGAAGGGTGAATGGAAAACTGTTGCAGTTGTTGTCTTCCAGTTCAGTATCTGACAGCGTTAGTGTTAGTTGTGTGGGGTTGATATATGTCCAAGATTTATTGATTCTAAAGTTGAAATATTCTTAGATATTTCAGTGATTTGCTGCTATCAGTCAGCCAGCAGAATACTAACTATTTTTATTTTCTACGAGCAGCCTGTATTTACATAAAATTTACAAAACTCGACGATATTTATCTTAACGTTTCGATCTCTGTCAGAGACCTTCATTTAATGATAGCCTGTATTTCTGTTTGCTTAATGTGCATTCCAGTTTCGGTGCAGGCGAAGTTGTCCTTCGTAGAACCAGGCCACAGATGGGCCCATAGTCCATCCCTCAGAAAAGCCCCTGGTATTTCTTACCAGGGTACTATGAAAACTTCTGTGAGGATGTTAAATACCACAGGAGATCTCTAACTGTTATATGGTGCCTCTTTCTGTCTCCTCAGGTGCTTCCATTGTGCACCTGAGGGTTTCTTCTTTCTTTGACCATGACTGGTTCGCCTGTCAGCTGCAAAGAGCTGAGTTCTTGCGAATGTTCCCTCTTTCACTCCAGTCCATCATCAGTAATCAGATGAGGCCACGGAGGTTGAGGGGTGCCTGGTTTAGTCGCCTTACGACATCCAGCCAGGAGACGGAGTGGGTCTATTCTAAGCCCCGGAACCCGCACGGAGTTTAATGTGCATACTCTGACTTATTCTGACATGTTTGCAACGTAGCTTTTCCTGAACGTTGTTTGGTTTGCACAAAAAAATCTACACTAGCAGTCCTTAAGTTTTCTTGGAGACCCAGTCCTGCCTGTGCTAAACAGAGAACTTTTGCTATGCAAATAAAGCAGAGAGATACACAGAGAAATAGACTGAAACGTGAAAATGCATTTGTGGTTGACATGCTTCATCACATTCTGTTTAGTTGTTTTTTAGTAGATAGATGCACAGAATTGGTATTCCGGTGCACATTTCTGTATTAGTCTAGTTTAGTTGAGTTAGTTGTAATATGATATTTTATTTGTGCACAAGTTTTGTTAGGAGTAAACTCTTCTAAGTAATCTGGTCATCAGTATATTTTGTTATATATATTTATGACTTGCAGAAAACCTGTAGTGATTCAATCCTGTGCTAGAATAACTATTTTATCAGTGTTTAATGGTGTTTTAGTCAGCAGCAGCATTCCGCTGTAATTAGGCGAATGTCATTTTGACTGTGTCACTATGCTGCATATCTCACTGATTGCTGCAGTTCATGACTGTCGTTCAGTTCAGTTTCGGTGCAGGCGAAGTTGTCCTTCGTAGAACCAGGCCGCAGATGGGCCCATAGTCCATCCCCCAGTAAAGCCCCTGGTATTTCTTACCAGGGTACTATGAGAACCTTCGTGAGGATGTTAAAAACCTCAGAGGTCTCTAACTGTTATATGGTGTTTCTGTCTGTTTCTGCTTAGTACGCTTCACCTGGCTCTGGGCATCCTGAGGGTCGTCCCACCAGGTGACAGCGGTCTTTTTGTGCGACTGCTACCCCCAGTATCAACATCAGTCCCAGTGCACGATTCGCCACTGTGGGCCTGTGGGGCAGCATTCGCTTTTTCTTGTTTCCTCTGGCGCTTCCGTTGGGCGCCTGAGGGTTTCTTCTTTCTTTGAACCACGACTGGTTCGCATGTCAGCTGCAAAGATCTGAGTTCTTGCGGAAGGGTTCCCACAAGGGGCCCCTCTTCCGAGTGTTCCCTCTTTCACTCCAGTCAATCATCAGTAATCAGATAAGGCCGCGGAGGTTGAGGGGTGCCTGGTTTAGTTGTCTCTTACGACATCCGGCCAGGAGATGGAGTGAGTCTAATCTAAGCCCCGGAACCCACACGGGGATGACTGTCGGTAGTCTTAATACTCTTGTATTGCCACTCAACTTCGGAGGATTACTGTTTCATGTGGACAGTGCACACTGGTATTAACTTAGTTTAGCATACTGTGAATTTTGCCGCTTATCTGTTAGGTCACTAATTTGGCTGTGGTGTAATTACTGATTTAGTAGTAGTACATTATAGGTACAAGTACATTTCTGTTTTGATATTACAGTTATTATGTGCTTGATTATATTGATACAGATTTGCAGTTTTGTGTCTGCTGTGTTTAAATTAATTGTAATTTTCTTGTAGCACCCAAGATAATGTTAAAATGGTAGCCTTTGGGTCAGCTTAGTTTGTCAATATTGCATTGCTTAGTGTGCCAGCTCTATCATTTTGTACTTCTTTGCTCGTCTGCAGTGATGCTGAACAACAAATTACAAATCACTGTAGCACTTTGTAATGTGGCGTGGTGTGTCACTTGGTAAAGCATCGGATCAGTGATCAGTAAATCGCAAGTTCGAGTCTCAGCCGGGTATCAGTGCGTAGTAATCTTGGGCAAATTATTTGCACCTATGTGCCTCTGTTATCAAGCAGTATACATGTAAGTTGGTACTGGCCTGATGGCTGGAAAGTAAATGGACACCACGCGGTCTCGCAGTGTAAGCTTGTGTCTTGCTGAGGGCTATTGAAACAGAGATCAGCGCCACCCAGTGGGCCACGTAGCTCACAGAGGCCTTTCTCATGAAACTAGTCAGTCACAAGTAGTCTTACTGTAAGTAATCTCATTGTACGTATATTTTAGTGTAATTTTTCTCAGCGCATTATTGAGAAGCCACATTCGTGAAACCTGATGTTGGATTAGCTGTATCGTTTGCTGTCAAAATTGGTGTCAGCATGGTAGTGCAAAAGTTAGAAAGTTAAATTGTGACTTGTGTGTTTGACTTACTCCCACCGGGAAGTGGAACTTGTCATAAATATTTTGTCTTAGTCACATTCAATGATGTAGTGTGTGGTGAGTTATGACCGCATTCTATTTTGATGCCCATTGGTTAACTCGTTAGTGATGACTGACTAATAAGTTCGAGAATAATAGTTATATTGATATACATTGTAAAAATATGTTGTTGAAAAAATTATGAATGCAGACATGCAGTCATCCAGGTTAGTGTCGAGAACCTTTATTCTGCAACTCAAGCAGATGATCCAGTATGTGGTGGCATTTACATCAATGTATATAGAGCATTTCTGAAACGCAGTGTATGGCAGCTTGAGTCGTTCATGCATCTTAGGCACATTTTCAGTTTCTCTGCATTATTGATAAATTTTTATATTTTTTTTATTTTGCTGTCAGAATTGTACCCTCTGTGTTTTGAATGGCTTAAAGTAAAACTTGTTTCGAACTGTTGAAGAGATTATGCTCGTCGGAACAAAGTTCTTTCATAATAACGGCAATATCAGTTCTTTGGAATAACATGAAACCTAACCCACTCCCGTAAAAATGATCAGTTGCTGTACTCCCGAAAACTATTTTTAATTTGTAGTTTTGATGGAGTTTATATTTGGCGACAGTGAATTTGGAAACATACAAGTACTTCAGCTTCTTATATGAATGGGATTTTGTGTTACGATCAAAGGTGCAGCGGAAATTTTGTGTTGTTCCAGATACTAATTAATTCATTAATGTTCTTGGTTTAACTATATTTTATGGAGTCACATAACCTTTTTCAAAGCATTTTCGTGTCGTGTGCGTATATAGTTCCAAAGTTGTAATTTTGTTTATGGTATGTAATGTAGCCATGTCTGTATGTGTCTGTGCTTTAGTCAAACAATGGACGCCATGTACTTATTGCATCTTAACAATTTGCACGTAGCATGAGCCAGCCACACATTGTCTGTTAATAGTTAATTCAGCATTATCTGAGTACTGAAACCAGTATTGAGTGGTCTCTGTTCTGCGGTGAAAAAGAGATGAAAAGAAAAATTAACAGTATTGTTTTTTGTTTTCTGGCTCGTGCATTATAGACCATGTTATACTCAGACATTCTGTCAGTTGTGTTTTCGTCAGTGCAGCAACACACAACCAGGAACTCGTGCTGAAATGTTAGATTTCTCACTCATAACCGACATATTGCAACCCAGTGTACTGTATCTATACTTGTCTACAGTAACAAGCTAGAAATCAAAAGCGAACCACCCGTGTGCGTGCTATTTTTTGCTCATGTGACCTTTACGTTGACCAAATGACCTTGATATTGTAACGTAACCGTGACGGTGTTTGGGATGGGTCCACTCCGACGATTCCTTTTTACACTGTAAGCGAGAGAGAGGAGATATTCTACGGATGGGATATAACGGAGTCTTTGTTTTTCATTTGCGTTTTGATAATTTCGACGAATTAATTAATAAATCGGCGTCAACTGGAAGTTCAGATGCATACAAACGTTGATAAACATTGGATTGCTATGTTATGAATCGTCGACATGTCCGTGATGGATATTATTGATACGTTTGTGAAGTGCTGCTCGGACTTCAAGATCTCAACACAATGACGACAGCTACTGTTCGAATTATTGACTGAGAAACAATATATATTCGAAATGATTAACATGCTACGGGATCTTGCCGGCCTGGCGTCGTTTTAGTTCCTTTTAGTTTGTTTCTGGGGTGGGCTATGCGGTCAAACCGTCACCTACATCCTAAGGACTTAAATTGGGGCAGTAACTGATGTAACTTTGATACTGAAAGACAATAAACATGTTCTGTTAATATATACTTTGTTTTCAATGTATCTGTCTTCCATTGCAATACTTGCACACATTATAGTGGTTTGAGCTGACTTTGGCCGACAATAGGCTATAGTCCAACACCAATGCTCTATAGGTAACTCTGCAGCACACTACGGATATACGAACTTAAGCTGTACATATGCAGTTTTGAAAGATACTACGTAGCCTACTAAAATGAACTTTCTATGTCAAGGACTTCGAAAATTGTCGTATGATAGACAGGCAAACACATGACGCAGAAATATATAAGTTTGCCCCCAATACGCTGCATGGGTGGTGACAACTGCAATCGCTTCTGTCGGCAAACAAGTGGCATACTCATTTATCAACAGATCTGCATGATCAATAACCACATCTTAAATAGGCTTAATCAATGCATACAAACACCAAGAGCATGGTTTTACGTCGCACTCGATAATAAGTTATTTCAGATAAGATTCTATGAAATCGTTTGCACCGGTACTGACGACTGAAAACAAAGATGCTTAACTCAAAAAAAACTAGTTTAATAGCTTTTACGACATCCGACTAGTAGACAGAGCCAGTAACAGTAACTCACACAAGAAATGACAGAAGAATTCATTTGTAATTCACACCAGCAGCGCATCGCAAGTAGCAAATAAACGTCATCATTTCATTTTCCTTCACCGGCCTGCACTTCAAGCAATCGACGTTTGTGCCAAGTATCAGCCTTATTTAAAATACCGGTATTGGCATTGCAAATATTGCTGCAAGCACGTGCACCGTAAAAAGAGATGTGCAAATAGTGTTATAACAAATCACACACAAGCTGATTAATGATTGCAACAGATTGTGTCGTTGATCATTTCCTTGGCAGGCGATCGACCAACTCTGTTAGTAGATCTGCAGCAGTACCAGACTCCATGCAGCTACGAACATCGATGTTATGTAGCCGGCTCGAGCGACAGATCCTTCAATCACACACAAAACATTTACATTGCAAATGTCGCACTTGAATTCGCTACCAGTAGTACTACATGGTTTACTTTTTTTCAACTTTTTTCATAACTGCAAAACCTTATGTTGTAAATAGTGGCATGTATTTCTCACTAGTCACTTGATATAGATAGTCTTGAGCTTCGTCGACTGCGTTGCGACCTGATTTACGTTTATAAAATGCTTTTTGGTCTTGTCGACCTGAACTATAAGGACTATTTTACACTTAGAGCAAGCAGTACAACTCGCGGTCATAATTATAAATTGTTTTTAAACTTTTCGCGTCTGAATATCCGTAAACATTTTTCAGTGAGAGAATTGTTACAGTATGGAATAATATCGAATGTAGCGTTATAGATTTTGGTAGTATCAAACGTTTTAGCCTAAAATGTCTCTGTTTTTGTGTGACTTGTCCAAATATGCACATCTCTAACCTTGCATTATTTTGTATTACTGTACTGTGTTTGGCATTGTATTTAATATATTGCAGTATGTCAGTGGCCAACAGTGGCCCTTTGCTGTTACTTCAAATAACCTTGCTGAACATCGCTAACAATTTGAGCTGCAACTAATAGCAAACTATGCACTCGTTCTTCAAGCGTAGGTACTTAGTGACCTAATACTGCTGTTGAGACTGGAGAAATCACGTCACCTGCACTGCCTTTGCCGTCTTCCACCGGATTCCTGAGCAGATCAGCCTGGATGGCAGACAGTTTGCGACGAATAACTTCCTGCTTGGCGCTGTCAAGTGAATGGTACTGGCTGCCGGTGATGACTGCCGCCTGAGTCAAGCTGAAGTAGCCCAGCTGCCTCTGACTGAAACCCTGCCACACGCCCGATGTTGCAACACTGAATATCAAGCTTGGTCCAACGGCGAAAACTATGAATTAAACATTATCTTTCAGTGAGTTCAGCTCACTGGTCAAAAAACCTACGGTAACAGCACGACTGATGACAGGAAAACACGGACAGAAATGAAAACAAATCTTAGTAAAAGCATAAAACTTTTCGATAATGAACACGTTTATTCGTCCGAACATGGACACGGCAAGACAAAAAAATAACGCAAGACGTTACAAAATTTCGTCAAATGACAATACCGACTTATTCGTTCAGTGTACCTTTAGCTTAGCTTAAGTACCTTATAGCAATCTCAGCAAACCACTTGATATGGTTGCCTATTTAATTCCACGTGCTGGGTATAGTAAATACAATTCAGGCTTAAGGAGTAGTTACGTTGAACTTTGCGGGTGGTATGAGAGGAATTGCCGATTGTGGGATGGCTGCGATGTGAGACTCAGTCAATACGCCCAGGTCGTCTTTGCTCAGACCACCTACATTACAACAACATACAGTACACTAATCCAGTTAAGTAAGTAAATAGGACTGTATTAGAGCCAGCTAGATGATCTTAAACTATACTGCACTTAATAATGACACAATCACCATAGACTTCAAAACACCAAATTATGCCATAATGCTACCACCACGGGAGATCATCTTTTTTCGCGTTATAGGCCGGCGAGCATTTGACGGCGAATGGATGGCAGGCTGGATTATATAAGACTGTGCCTTTAGCAAACAAACTTTAGCAAATCTGGTACAGGGAATAAAGTAAAGATAAAGATGCATACACTTATAGTGCCTCTTGATGAAGTGAACCTAGTCACAGAAGCGCTCAGGTGTAGCGCACGTTGACGAAGGATCACACTGTTTTACCTTCATGCCCACGCGTTTATCCACGAATGGAATAAACTATACCTGCCTTTGCCAACTCTTACGCAGAAATGATAGTCCTAGCTACCGTCGGGTTGCAACCAGTTCCTGGTTGCAACAGCAGAGCAAATGGTATAGCGAAAAGTGAAACAAACCGATGATGGCGCCGACAGTCCTGATGTCACTTGGCTGCCAGCTGGATATGTCTGATCCCAGACATTTGTCCGACTTGGCATGCACTGCCTTCGCCTGCAGCTGTATAGCCTCGCACGTCCGTAGAGCGCCAATGTCCACCATCGCATCGCTATAACACACAGCAACAGTTCGATTCAATCATCCAAACATTGTCATTGCATTTAACTGAAGAACAGCACTGCAGAGCTCGACATCATACGCCCGTCTGGCCTTTTAACACTTGAACGCAATCTCAGCGTAGCCTATGCGTGTATGAAACTTGGTCACTCCGGTTGCGAAAGAACTTTAGTTATCACGCGAAAACCAAAAGTGATGACAGAGATACGGAGTACGGACAACACCTTGACATAATACGCTTCGTCTTAAGACAAAGCACCCAACGGTTGTGCACGCCAATGTTGTGCTGTCAACAGCTGCCGTCTGGTAAATGACTGCGATTTATTGGCCGGATTTTGCGACTAGCAGTCATTCACCAGAGGGTAGCTCGTCACAGCATGTTGGTCTAATTTTCCAACTTTACGCTCTCCCATTTGACGTCCGCAATAAAGGGGTTCCCCTCGAGCTATCAGGTTCGTTTTGGTATGGGAAAACTATGATGGCTGGGCTACAATCTGGTGAAGGTCAAATGATGATCGACCAAGTCGTTTGAGCACAATACAGACATTCAGCAATAAACGCGCCAGACACACAGACAGCCATGTCGCCATAGCAAATGCCGCACCAACGCACTGCGTTGGGGGGAGGGGCAAAAATGATATAATCCAATGTTAGATCAAGTACACAGAAGCTGTATCTGATAGGCCTGAATAAGTTTGTCGTACCAGAATATGGCAGGGTCAATACGAGTAATATCAGTAGCACTGATGCCGCAAGCAATGTTTCCCATTGATCGCAGTTCTGCAGTCGTCAGCGTATCCACTTGGTTCCGCTTGTAGGCAGACTTCACTTTCTCAAATGCCATCATCAGCTGTAACATGTGCATAGCACGTACGAGGGGTGTCCCAAAAGTTTCCGGCCTCACAAAGAAAAAACACAGCTAGAAAATAATTACCATATTATTTTTCGACGTAGCCTCCTCGAAGTTCAATACACTTAGTCCAACGCTCCTTCAGCTTCAGTAACCCTTTCCTGTACCAGTCTGTTTCTTGCTGCTCCAGAAACCCTTCAACCGCCTTTATCACATCATCATCCGCCTGGAATTTCTTCCCACGCAGTTCGGTTTTCAGATTTTGAAACAGGTAAAAGTCCAAGGGGGCCAAGTCTGGTGAATAGGCTTGGTGGGGTAGAATTCTGAACCCACAATTATAAAAAAAAATAAATAAATAAATATTCCTTCATTAAGACATCCGACAAACCGCAGATGAATACAACGGCAACCACAGCCTGCACTGAAGTCTGGGCTGTGTGTGCCGGAGCGCTGTCCTGGAGGAGCCAAACACACCGGCGCAGTTTTCCACGACGCTTGTTCTTGATTGCTTCATGCAAATTACGTAGTTCATTAGCATAATACTCGCCATTAATCGTCTGCTTCTTCTAGAGATAGTCTATCATCATTATTATGCCCTCGGCATCACAGAACACTGACGCCATCACCTTACCAGACGACGCAGCGACTTTGAATTTCTTCGGGGCCGGAGAGTCCTTGTGTTTCCATTGCATGCTTTGGGTTTTTGTCTCAGGATCGAAGTGATAAACCCATGTTTCATCCTGAGTAACTAGATGCCTGAGAAAAGATTCAGGGTTAGCAAGATATTCAGCTAAAAGTTCTTGGGACACTTGCACTCGTCTCCGTTTCATATCGGTCGTCAACATTCTCGGTACCCATCTTGCCGACACCTTGTTCAAGTGCAGATTTTCATGCATAATTCGTCCCACTGACGATTGGATATGCCGCAGTTCTCAGCTATCTGCCTGGTGGTATTTCGTCTATCTTGCATAGCTGTGTCGAGCACGGAGTCCACAATTGTTTGGGAAGTTACTTCACAAGACCGACCGCTGCGGTGCTCATCTTCCGTGCTGGTCCTGCCACGCTTGAACGACGCACATTATACGTTTATTTCACCACGAAGGTAGCACAAAAGTCAATTACAAATAAAAAGACAAAAGTGACAGGACAAGGTCAAGAGGTATGTACAAGTACATACAGTCATAACTAGCCAACACATGCAGAATTATTCTTTCACTTTGCTGTAGGAAGGGGCGCTGTTCCCTAACGTATTAGTCATATCCGCGTGAATTTCCTTTGGCTTCATGTTCTTTAAATGAAGGTATTTGATAACTGCTCGCTGTTCAGTTTTCTCCATTTTGCTCAATATGGCCTAGGCCTATGTGTCACACTTAATCCCACGCTGCTGTGTACACGAGCGCCGTAGCCGAATGACCTGTGTGTGGCTGAACATAGCCATAGTGTGTGTATATGACGCGCGAGTTGGAACGATCCATTATCAAGCCGAGGGGTGTCAGGCTAGAAACTTTTGGCACACCCCTCGTACTGTGACTTTTCTACGATATAACGATACATTACCATAATGATTTTATACTTCAAAGGCGGACTATTGCCACCGATGATCCTGTGGCGTGTTGTATGTATCTGTATGTCTGTCTGTCTGTCAGGTGCTTGCGCCCTGCAAAAGCAGCTGGACAGTTCAATGTCCTGTTTATAGTGGAGATTCATGGTGGTCCAAGAAACATTGTATTAGATGGGAGTCCAGATCTCCTCGCAGAGAGAAGAAGGAGTGCGGGAAAATTTTGCACGCTGTGTCGTGAAAGGGGAGGAGAGATTCGATGCAGCCAAATTACTTTGTCCGCTTGTTCGCATCCACAATGGCTTACAGCAAAACTGATTGAAATGATGTCGTCACTGGACGGTATTATAACTGATAAATGTAAAGATAAAGGAGATCCGTACTCGCAGGCCGAACGTAGAAAGCACCGGGGCTAATCACGGCTGCTAGGCGACAGCCCGCAGGTGCACTCGCACACCAGCGATGCAGAAGATACGATGTTGTCCGGCAAAGTGTTCCTGATTTCTGAGGTCTGTGCCATGTTTTAAGTAGTTTGTAATTTTTTTAAATACAAGTTAAGGTTTTCTAACTTTCCCAAGGTAGTGCAACGACATATGTAAGGTGTGGTAAAAAAATTAGTAATTTAATTAGTAATTGTTCGAAATATAATTCGCTTTCTAACAGTAAAAGAAATAATAAACCCGGTGGTAGGCTATCATTACTTTCCACCAGGTCCGAGGTTACTATAGCCATGGGGCATAACTGCCCTTAGACCAGTACCAGATTATGCTGCTTGATGACAGAGAATCATAGGTGTAAGTAACTTGCCAGAGGTTACTACGCAGCGGTGCCCGGTCATACGATACGATATACGAGATGCTATTTTAACGTGCGCTCGAAAACCGACATGAGTCAGCTTAATCTACCGCACGGAAACGACAACTAAAAGTGTAAAACATAAAAAAAACTAAAAAGTAAAGACGGATATGCCCAGAAGTAACAGTAAGCAGTCTGGGTGAATCCATACAGTGAAACCTGAAGAAAGAAAAGGAAAGGCTGCGGTGGGAAGGATTTGCAGAAAAGGACTCGAACACGCGACCCATTTCTCACAGATCCGATGCTCACTCCATCGAGTGAGCCCCCATGCAACCCAGTAACTGGTAACGTCTAAGTTCTGCGAGATGTATCTTTGTCCAATGCATGTGCAACTCCATGGAGTCCATAAAGTACTTTGTCATACCTGACTTGAGGTCCATTTGCCGTGGTTGCCGATGGCGCTGATAGATTCAATGTCAAAAAGGTTCAAGCCCAGGATCTCAGTCGGTGTCAGACCGGTCACTATGCCGGCGGCGTTGATCAATTGCTGTCTTGACCATTGAGACACGCTGCCGTACGCCTAAACGCACACCCGCCGGATAAATGATCTAACCAAACTTGACAGTTACCGGAGATAGACTGTGATCAAAAGGTCTGTTTTTACCAGGTGATAAGTTCAATTTTGTGTTAATACTCTTGTTTTGTGTTTTCTTGCGTGTTTCTGTACATTTTTGTGTATTTCTAGCTTAATGTTGCACCTCTGGGTAGGTAAATGACATTATGACAGATAAATGCTTCCGACCTTGAAAGCTGCAAGTAATTCGTTGAAAAATATTGACAGAATAACATCTAAGGACAGTTTTACACAACTAATATGCTAAAGTGGAAACATTTAGAGTATACAATATGCATTCGTTTATTTAGTTTGAGCAAACAAACTCCTGGTTATTATGTCAGTTTAATCCTTTTTTCATTGCAGTTTATTCTAGGTTTTGAGACATAGCAATTAAGAGCTTGATACGCATACCGTCTTGGCGACGTCGGCGACGGCTTTCCACTGTTCCGTGGTGAAGTTAACAACGCGTCCAAGCTGGTAGGCGCAGTCCGTGAACTCGCCAGCTGACAGCGTCCGTAACTTTGAGACATCCAGCTCCGACACACTCTGACCTAGCTGACTGATTTGATCACATGTCAGTGCGCCCGACCCTACACAGTACAGATATTACATTAGGTAAAATGGGCGCCAGCTATAGTAACGGTCCACGTTGTCCGTCCGTCCGTCCTGCCTTGTGTCACACGCAAATATCTCCGAAACTAAGTGAGATAAAACTATAGTTAGGCCTACGATACAACACAAACAATAATCGGAGTTTCTAATCAGGAAATCAGAATATGATACCAGATTTGCAACCGGAAGTAGAGTTCAGCTATTTTGCGGCGTTTCCCGCGGCCTGCCTTCTGTTTTTCCGTCCATTGGGGACGATACCTTGTTTTGTTACAAACAACGTGCAGAGCACCGAAGGGTCGTCAGAAAAGCTGAAGCCGTGGACCACGGCGATTTGTTTTTTTTAATGGGGGGGAGGGAATGGACTGGAAGTCGGCGATCCCTGTTCTCCAATAAGCTGGGCATCAACTTACGGTTTTAGTCTACAAGTTTTATGTCAAAATGGGGTCCACCCTCACTCCTACTGCCCCACTTTCACAAAATAGGGATAAACAATTTAGACATTAACCCACCCATCGTAGTCTACAGCATGCCAAATTCAAATTCCTCGCTACTGTTGGTTGTAGAAAGTCACATAAATAAAAGTCTACGGAAATTCCACAGTAAAATCGCTATTGCTCGTTATTCCTTGCCTCGTAATAATACTAGTGACATTTTTTTCTGCTTTCGGGGACGTTATTGGACGAAGCTGTGTATGTCGTATTTTCCCTCCTTGGTGCTCGTTTTCCATGACCTTTCAAAGTCTATACTGTGATATTCATTCAACGTACAACGTACAATGTTGTAATGCACAGCCTATACTACAACTAGATCCTCCAGCTAACGCTGCTATTGGTCCGTCGCCTGCACGGAAACGTGCAGCGACATCAAAGAACCCCACAACTTGATACACCACCCTGCTGATATACCAACCAGCTGATCGTCGTCGTCGTCTGGCGCCATCACTGCCTGCAGTCGTCGCGCGGCAGGCGGCACTACCGTCCGCCTCCAGCAGCCGTGTCACGACGGCACGACGGTTGGCACAGAATGTCGGCGTCCTTAGACCTTCCTCGGCACGCTGCATGGCATAGTAGTCCCACCGACGCCAGACCCTCGTGACTGACAGCAGCCGACCGCACGTGCTCGTCTAGCAAAAAACATTAAATTAAACTGTGTCCAAGGGGAGCACAAACCTGCGCGCGGCTAGTTATTATTTCACATCTAAAGCACGTTGTTAGCTGAGACAGTGTGATTTTTAACTGTAAACATGTTCAATAAACTTCCCTGCTTGCTTATTCGCTTACTCAACAGTGATATACTGTTAGTATATAAAGAGCATATTTGTGTTGCTTTAAGCATATGGAGTGATTTTAGAATGTCAGTGTTGTAATTCTTGTTTACATGTTTGGCGCTGCTTATTAATCGACCCAGCTTTCCAATGAGTTTACATATAACAAGTAGCCAAATTTCGCTGCAACAACTTTCCCGTAATTTTTCGTCATTTTTTCGATATCGAAAACTCGATTAAACGGTTCTATCTAAACATCTAATCGCTCTCAAACTACAGCTGTTTCCAGAAAAATGAGTTTTCACAATGAAAAATGATAACATGTGCAGCAGTTTACGTTTGGCATTGAATTCCAGGCGTCGTCTGGGAATTGATCCATCAGCGTTCCATATGGAGCAATGTTTCTTGACTCAGTCACCCTACATAGTAATATTATTAATTTCTATTAACAAATTTATGCATATTTATTTTTCATTACTGTACTAATTACAAAGTAACGATTAAAGTTATTTCTAGAGCCACGTGGCCCACTGGGCGGCGCTGATCTCCGTTTCAGTAGCCCTCAGCCTGACACCAGCTTACACTGCGAGACCACGGATATGAGCGGCTAATGCATCGCGTGGTGTCTCTGCTCACTCCCCAGCCATATACAATTGTAGACTAGCGAAGATATCAGCAGAGTAGACTCGCAGCCTACGTGAGATTTGTCTTGACGCAGTTGTAGATGGCAGCCCTTGCTCTACAGTCGACAACGCTCTCAGCAAGCAGATCTATAGACTCTAGGATCTGTTGGCACGGTATTTCTCTGACGTTCTTAGCAGTCAGTGCCCGTAGCAGACACTGCTCGCCATCTCGACAGTACATCTCACTCACGTCCACACCAGCCTGCAAGCATCACCAATGACATTGCATTTTTAGGAGAATCGTTCACAAAGGAGGAAGATCGTCCAAACTCCAAACCTCATGCCAACGAGAAGGGTTAAAGAACAGAACAGATTGCGACCGACGATCCCGTATCATGCTGTGCCAGTTATGTCTGTTAGTCTGTCACGCGGCTGCGCTGTGCAAAGACGGCTAAACGGATCGAGGTCCTATTCAGTGTGGAGACTCTCGGGGACCCAAGGCTTGTTGTATTAGATGTGAGTCCTGATGTCTCTACGACAACGCGAAAGAGAAATGGGGGAAATTTTGCCCACTGTCAAGGATAAAAATATTGCTCGCATTTGACGCGGCCTTCGCCAAATTACTTATTGTTATGTATTTTTTTCTGTATTACCGATGTATTAGTATTGTCAACTGCTTATTTAACAAAAATGAGATTAATTACTTGTACTTCTGTTTTTACTGACTGTCATTTCTATAGGTGATAAATAACGTCACGTACAATAGACAAAAATAGTCAAGGTAGACGTGAACGATCTTAAACACAAAATTTACAAACTAATAGACCTAGGTCGAATGCGATATTCTCCATTTTGCGACCAAAAAACTTTAACTCATTACTTACGGTACGTACGACGGTTCAACCTTGTCACTCAAGCGAATGCATGTAAATAATTTATATCTTCTATTTCCAGCCCATTACTGTTTAATCTTGAATTCAGTAATTACGGAACATCTCAAAACTTCGTTTTTTTCCCATGGTAAACCAGTGATCTGACTGTCGGTTTGTTTTCTTCGACATCACTACTGATATGTTGACAAACTGCTATGAAACAATTATTCGTTACTATTCTGCCCTTATTTATTAGTCTTTCGCTGCACCCGACGTACAGCCGGACAATTAGCCAACCCACCTATCTGTTGTTAACTACTGTTTTTAGCCCTTCGGTCTTTTATACGTTAGCACAAAAAAACAAAATAATAATAATAAACAAATTATAGCGTCTGACTTTGATGCAGAAGTCGATGGCTTGACCGATGAGAGCTGAATCCGCCAGTTTACAGCTAGCACAAGCCATCCTACTACAGAGAGATTTCTTTGTGCCTGCGTCCTCTATGGTGTTCAGGTATTTCTTCCTGCAGCAAGTCCATCAACAGCGTTGATTCAGCTTTCTACTCTCTTTACAGTATCGACTTCAGCTTAATCAATTCAAATTAAATTAAGTCGAATTATTGCAGAAAGATGTATAAGACTTATATCACGTGAAATAATAACAAGAGGTCTGAGTAATTTGGTGAAGGCTGCATCGAATGCACCACACACGCTGCATGCCCTGGAGTCTAGCTTCAGCCAATCCTGAGATATGTCGTAGGTCCTGAATTTAAAAGTAGATTACGTGACACCTTCCCGACATCCTTTGGCTAGGGCCCTTAGCCCCTATGAGCACACAAAATTTCAAGTCTCTAGTTTCAGTCAATCTTAAGATATGTAGTGGGTCCACAATTTCCCCAACTCTCTCACCCCCTTGGACCCCAACAGTCTTCAACCCAAATAGGACCTCAATCCGTTTAGCCGTTTTTGCACGCCAAAGCCGAGTGAAGTTGCGTGACAGACAGACAAACAGATTAACAGACAGAGACAGGAACATCGGTGACAATAGTATGCATATCATGCATTCGATGCAGCTTAATAATAATGTCATATAATGATATATACTAAAATTTATAACCCGCAAGTAGTCAAACATAATTCAAATCGGAGTCATGGAATATATTTACCCAGTCAGAGGGCACGATACTCATTTTACCGACTCCGGAGGGTAGAAGGCTGAGATGACATAGTGCTGGTTACATACCGAGACGGTTTACTCGCCCAAAAACGGTCTCCTTAGAGGTCGCATTAGAGGTTTTTTTTTAAAAATGATATGCGCTATATAAATTCACGTTTTACTTACTTACTTACTCCTATCCCAGTACTAACCGGGTCTGACGTTGACTCGTTGATCGAGACGAAGGCGTTAACCATGACGCCAACATACCAATACAGTAATAACTTAATAAGAAGAAAAATAGGCCTATTTAAAATCGTGTAGTTAAAACGTCTAACAATAAATTTAGCTTTTGAGTATCTGATGTTAATATTGGACACGTAAGGTGAATTACTTGTGAGAAAAAAGAAACGACAATAAGTAGACGAACCCCAAGAACGGCAAAATGCAGGAAATATTCGACAACTGCTGTGACAAGTCTTCATGTTCGTCTAAATGAGCCTTCACCTTGCTGACCACTGCGACCAGCTGAAAAGAAATCGAACTGACCGATAAAGCAAAATGTTTGGATTAGACTATAAAATTAGTCTAACCGGATTCACAGCTGCAAGGAACAGACAGACACAACTGCAGTAGCATAGCGCTTCCCAGTGATGCATGACACCGATGCCTCGGTGGTGCAGTGGTTAGCGTCGTTGCTCGTAAATTGGTCACGACTTCCACTTCCAACGTTTGGCCCCTATGCGCTGTGAGTAGCAGCTGTGGGCTATAGTTGCATAAGTCCACTTGATCAGTGAGGCGTGACTGTTTGAACAGCTAACAACTGCGATATCCATCACGTAGCACACCTGGCCAGACTGTTCACTCACCACGGTGGTGCCTCAGCCAACACAGCCTTCCATCCCTCCGGGCTCAGTAAATGACGACCAGCTTCGGCTGGGAAGGCAAAGGCAGGTATAGATCATTCCATTCGAGGATAAACACGTGGGTGACAGGTAAAATTATATTATCCCTTGACAACGCGTGTCATACCTGAGCGCTTCTGTGATGAGGTTCTCTTACGACGTAGCGCTATATGAAATGTCCTCTACCTTCACCTTATACCTCACCTAGAACGAGCAAGTTACCTGGGAGTAAGTTCCAATCCAGCTAAAGCCATTACACATGCTCTTCACTCCGTAGATCATAAAAGCGCTGTCGTCGTTCGTAGCAGCAATATCGCTGGGTGAAGCAGCCAAGGCGAGGTGTACATACATGTCAACGGCGCCATGCCACAGTTCACCAAGTTCAGAACGACACCGCTCGTATATCGCAAATGCCTGTACAATCAGTCAGCTTCTAAATGACAAATGACATAGGCCTCAATAAAGCATACATACCTACATACACACATAAAAGCTCACACAGCACGAACAAAAATGAGTAAAATAATCACTATGCATTCCTGTCGGAACGAAACGCTGGAAACGAGAGATCTGGCCGCCGTAATCTCGATGGAAAGTCATTCCACAGTCTGGGGCCAGCTTCTGTCGCCAAATCCGTTATACATCCCGGGAACAACAGACTAATGTTGTTGTTGCTATATAAACATACAGTTTGTGATTTATTTACTAACACAATTACAAGTTGGTGCTTGTCGTCGTCGTCATCAAACGCGTAATCGTCGCGGACCGTACGTCGCTGCAGAATGTCCACGGCAAATGGCATGAAGCCAACGATCAGCTGGTGGACATTGGTTGTCTTCGTGCAGTTGGTCTGACTGTCGACTACGACGGACATTTCCATTTGTCACTTGGAGGTGCTTATGTAAAGTCTTAATCTGGGGTATATAAACCGTTAATTATATTTTTCTTGAAAATTAATAGTAGGCCTATATTATAGCTTATTCAGCTCCTTTCAGTACTTTAGCTTTCAATGCTAGGGTTAGTGTTATTTTTGTTATTTTATTGCACAAAACTGGCGCTTGGTTAGCGTTAAAACAGCGCATAATTGCGATCAACGTTGAAATTTTTACGGGTGTCTGCAAAACTATGCAATTTGATGAAAATAGAAGTCAGCTAATATAATTATCGGTAGGAAACAGATATTCTTCTAACTAAATTACTAAGCTACATGACACAGGCACACAATTTAGCTGCAGCATTTTCTGAGCTCTAGTAAACCTCGACAGCTTTGGCTGTTTAAACAACCACCTCTCCGGTTCTTTACATTGCCTCTTAAACTGAGTATTCTCATAAGTATTTAAATTCAACAGTAAGTATGGTAGTATTATAATTAGTCAGTGAGTTGATTGTTTGACATAGGGCTAATATTATGTAATTAATGGTTTTTTTGTCATCAATATCATAACTGCATTAACAAATTAATAGCGTGGCTTCTGTTCCCAGCATTAAACACATACTGTCAACGCACCAGTGCCGGGTTGGAAGGTCGCTGTAGAATACTGCGTTGAGCCTGACAGACTCGTTCTCCAAGACGCTTGACGGCGTCGACCTGCAGCTGACCAGAGACCATCAGTCGCTCTATGTTACTCACAGTCAGGTCTCCCTTAGAGATCTACACACAGACACACATTCAGTGCACTTCTTTGTTTTAATGTTTCTGTCCATCAGCGTGTGTTTGTGTCTCTGTTCGCACTAAAAACTCAGTAATTTGACGTAACGTGATACGAATATGTTTTATGATACAAGCTTGTAAAGTGACTGGATTTCGGTGATATTTGATTGTTAAGTTTGACCTTGAGAGCTATATCAGATAATCTAATCGATATTCAAAAATTAGCGATGTTAGTCTTTGTACTTTTTCTTGCCCACGTAACTAAAGTGCTTGTTAACATCGCCTTGTTAACATGCGGTCGACTGGAACAAACTCGGATGTGGTCAGGCGTCTACCAAGGTATACATGTAGTTTAAGTTTATATGTAAACTGACATTATAAACAATGGCGGGGAGATACGGGCTAAAGGCTACAATCATCTAACCGTATGTAAGCCTATAAAAGGGACTCTTATATAGCTGCATCTGATACAAGTACCTCTTCGTAAAGGCGACATTCGATGGCCGATCTGGCGAGTGGAGGACGTACTACGGAGTCCGCGAACGACTGTTGCTTACGCGCTTCAGTCTGGTACACAAGAAGTGTGATGGCGTCGTCTGACTCGAGTGGCGGTAGGGAGTCCGTCTTGACGGCTGTTTGGATGGCCGGCGGCAGGTTGAGGATGTAGGCAGCGGCCACGGCGCTCGGCTTCCTCGACATGCCAACCTGGACAGCATTACAGTCAGCGATAAGATATTTCCAATTCCGTGACGACCTGGCATGTTATGTCACAAGTCCACAAAAGAGTAATGAAAGTAAACTCCGTCCCCAGCCACGTGGCACACGGTGGCTCTGATCTCTGTTTCTGTAGATCTCAGCCAGTCACCTGAAGGACCATGGATACGGGGTATAGTGCATCGCGTGGTGTGTCTTGGTTACTTCTTTGTCTTTAGGCCGGCACCAAATTATACTGCTTGGCGACTGAGGCACATTGGTGTAAATAACTTGCCCAATGTTACTATACTATCAGCGGTACCCGGCCGACACTCAAACCCGTGACCTCCTGTTCGCAGTGCCGATACTTTATCGAGTAAGCCATCACGCCACCCACAAGAGAACAACAACTGCAACATCACTAGGGCTCATAGTCGCTCCATTTTATTTCTCTAATCAAATATCAAAAGTGTAATGTCTATCGCTGCGTCGTTTATACAGGCCTAAATGTTCTTTTGTCAATATACGTGTAAGTAAATTTCATTTGTTTGTTTCAGAAAACAAAACACGGCAAAAACTGTACAGCAACTGTCTAACGTACCTGTTGATCAATTTCTAGTTTCTCGTACAGCGCTACTGCCTGTAATGAACACACATTATATCATTTAACGAAGTATTTTTGTCAAAATTACAATAACGTGGCGTTGTCACAGTAAGCAATGTAAAATAAAGTACACCGTGCATTGCTTCTCCTGGGCGTATGCAACCATTACGTACATACGCCACGATACTAATCTTGGTTATTATTATGGCTGGTCACTTTTACCTGCGAGCATGCTGCGAGTATGTATCGTTTTTGGCGGCATCTGTCTGTGCGTCTGTCTGTGTGTCTGTCCGCACAAAATCTCGAGAACTACGGGTCAAAAATCGATGTAACTTGGTAGGAATATGTCCTATGGAAAACACTAAAAGTGGTTGGAAGTTTGTGACATTTGACCTTAACCTTTGACCTTGACAGCTATTTTCGTACTTTTTAAAGTCAGGCTATATATTTCGAATGGCCTAGCAACTTCATTTTCAGTTCAGAGATACATTTTTAAAATATCTAGGTCACGGTTCAGTTTCAAGGTCATGAGTTTAAGGTCAAGGTCACGGCAAGGAAAAAGCAGTAGCGAGCAACTCAAAAATTACTGGCTGGAAATTGCTGTGGCTTGATCGGAATATCTGTTACGATAACGCTCGAAGTAATTCAAAGCATTTCACATGTTGACCGTGACTTGAGACATATTTTCGTATTTTTTTAATTCAAGCTCTACGTTTTGAATGTCTTAACCCTCGTATTGCTAATGGGAAGTAAAATACCCCCAGCTCACTTTTGTCACCAGAACTCTGAAACCGCCTAAGATCAAGCAATGCGCTTCGTGACTTTTCTTTAAAAAGGATGGGCTACAAAATGATGTGCTTATCGGTGGTACATCGCCTACCAAAAATCGAACATGGCGGGGTAAAAACCGGTAATACGCAAACCGTTTGTTGTCATTTGTGGCTTGAATTGAGATCCACGGTACATAGTAAAAAATTCCAATGGCTGTACCCATGTTCTCGAAGTCGAGCAGTTCAACAGTACGAAGTTTTGTATTGTACGATGTTGTCTTATACCGGAAATAAATATCACAAACATTCAAACCGGAAGTAACTACATCTCAGGCCGCAAGAGATATGGACGAAAAATGCCAAGGAATGTTTCCGAATTTTCGTAGATGTTGAATGTCCATATTCAAGGAAGTAGCCGTCAGAGATTTGTTTATAGCTGTCATGCAAATTGAGATTCTGTAACTTCCGGTTTTAGTGAACGCTATATCTATTTCCGGTATGACGCGAATTCCGGTGATGTCGTCGACAACAAGTGGAACAGGTAGACCTCGAAAACATGTGGGTGTAGCCGTTGAAATTTTGTCCGTAGTTTTCCTTGAACTCGAGATAAGTCACCATTAGCATAATGTGATGTACAAATACATTAGCAATACGATGGTTAAGCTAGCAGCTTCATTTTCAGTGTAAGGGCACATGTTTAGAATATCTATGTCACCTTGGAGTTTCAAGGTCATGGGATTAATCTCAAGATCACGGTCGTAAAACAGTGGCCGCGCGCAGGTTTGTGCTCCCCTCGGATACAGTTTAATTAATTTTTGTTATTACACATCACAAGACACTTTTTGAACTTTTAAACTTTAATACGTGAGTAATTCTGCAAAAATGAACTACGAGTATAACTGACCTGTGATTCGGTCATCTTGGCGGTTGACACAGCTTGTAGAAACTCAGTATTGACAGTAGTACGCCCTATCACTGCCTGAAAGTCACGGATCGGAACGCCTGGGAGGACTTCTTTTGTTCTGGCAACCTTCTGCAGCAATTCGCTTCTGTCGGTTGTATCTCTCAGCACGCTGCCAATTTTTCTACCATATTCGTGAACCTGCAGCGCGTGCACAGAATCATAACTGGCAGTACGAGCGGAGTGTAGTACGGCAGCCTATATCGTCTTATAGTGTGTGTTCGCCCGCCCGGGTCTCCGGTGTCCGGTCTCCGTCTCTCCGTCCGACCCTCCGTCAGCAGACATACATGTATCAGCACTTCACGCCTAAACGGTTCAAATATCAAAATCTATTTTGCACAATACGATACGATTTCCTATCGCATTCTCATGCCAACATTCGTAGTCATAAGTTTAAGGGTTTACCCCCAAACAAATACGTTAAACAGAGGTACCTCTAGTCCACAGCGAAAATCCGTCCAATAATTCACGATACCTCGAAAACGGTGCAAGATAGGATGTAAGTCAGTTTTACTTACCAATACAAAGTCGCATATGGGCTTTCCATCGGTGCCCAAATCGGTGACCTTGAACAACCTTAAATAGGCCTACGCGGTAAGCTTCAGAGCTAACCACGTCGTACTCGCTGAAGCTAGGCCCACGCTATCTGCGTCATGTATGTATCCCAAAGATTCTACTTTTTGGCGACGTACGGTTTATCATGAGGTTCGCGGGGGTTCGCCCCAAACGAGTGCGTTAGATAGAGGCACCCCATTGGCGAAAGTAAAAAATGTGACCCAATATTTTTGCTGCTTGACGCAGTGCGTTGGCGCGGCATTTGCTATAGCGACAAGCTTGTCTGTCTGTCACGTTATGTGGCTGTCTGTGTGTCTGTAACGTTGACGTGTTGTGCCAATATTCCAACTTTAGTGTTACTATGCAGTGGTGGCCGGCTGGGAGTCTACTGATTACGCTAACATGCAGACGATCTGAGATGACGTAAAAATGCAAACAATATATTGAGTAAATCTACATACGGCGTCTACGTCGTGTTCGTCGAAGTTGGGGTCGCTGACGACCTGTTCGGCTTGCTCGTCACTCAATCGTTCGATAACTCGACGTGGCGCCATCGACCCAGCACTGCAGATTATACATCAATCACATTGAAGCTCCATCGTGTTTACTAACTTAAAGATCACACACAACAACACGCAACAACTTGCGACAATCATCCACTGGCTTTTGTGCTGTCCCAAAACTGTATGTTGTTTGACAAGAAGTTCGTACTGACGGTTCGACTAGATACAATTTGACGCAAACTTGTAGCAAGGCGTGGACATACGCAGCATTTAATTTTAAACACGTTTTAGTTTTCTCTTAAAGCGGTTGTTTTATTTCAGAGCTGAAACCTGGATGAGTAGTAGAGTGTCGACCCCGACATAAAACCTGCTGGGCAAATGCTCCTACAGCCAGCGGTTATGATAAAAATAACAAGAAGCTCAGCTATCGCTGACAAACCTCCCGACACTTACAGCTTTCCATGCTGAGCTTTGCGGATCTGCCCTCTGGTAAATGATTGTCGGTTCGGTGACAGAGCATTTTCTGTCGCTGCTCCCAAAGCCTGGAACAGTCTACTCACAGACCTCAAGACTGCTACCTGTTCAACGGATGCTTTCAAACGTCGCTTGAAGACCTAGGGCCCGATTTTCAAAACTTCTTAAGATTTTCCTGAGTTCTTCCAAGATCTTCCTAAGTTTTTCCTAAGTTCGTCGTAACTTCGTCGTAAGTTCACAACTTAAGAATTCCTAAGATCTTCCCAAGATTTCGTAAGTTAATTTTCCAAACCTTTCTTAGCGTTTTGTAACTTTTTCGTAAGTTTGTCGTAAGTTTTCTTTAGACAGGCAAGTTGTGATGGTAAGTTTTTCTTGAAATTTTCTTAAGTTTTTCGTAACTTTTTAAAGATTTTCTTAAAAAATTTTGAAAATCATCAGCATTGTCGTAACTTTTTCCTAAGCTGTTCGTAAGTTTGGTCATTTTTCTAAGATTTTCCTAAGATCTTCTTAAGATATTCTTAAGAAGTTTTGAAAATTGGGCCGCTGGTTTTTCAAAAGGGCCTACGACTAACATTGGAACTACTATTATTACAGTTATTTTATCAATGTTTTTATTGTTATCATTATCATCTTCGTAATCATTATCGTTGTCATCATTGCTATCATCACCATTTGATGTTATGCGCCATCGGTCTTTACATGTATTGTAGGAGGCGCAATAGAAATGACTGATTTACTATTACTATTACTACTGTGATTCATTGGCGGTTTTGCGACTTTTACCTATCCCTCTCCCATATGACGCCCTATATGAGGGCGATCCCCTCGAGCTATCGGGTTCATATTTGGTACGAAAAACTAGAATGGCTTGTTTACAATCTGGTGAAGGTAGCGTAATAATCACTTTAGTCGTTTAGGCACAACACGTCAACGTTACAGACACACAGACAGCCACATAACGTGACAGACAGACAAGCTTGTCGCTATAGCAAATGCCGCGCCAACGCACTGCGTCAAGCAGCAAAAATTACGTTTATAAACTCACACATGTTTATTATATTCTTTTTTTATGCCTTTGGCGATACCGTAGCATACGACAGCAACTCCTACAGGACTTTCTTCTAAGATGTTACTGTTTTGCTCCAAATGAAATAATGACATATTACAGCACCTATACTTTTGCATATAACATGCAACAGATATTTTTCTTTGTTCTCTTCGGCGGCTGTTAATGCTGAATTTTCAGCCTTGTCTTGCCTGCTACATGTTACTTTATTTCTTGTATCGGTATTTTGTGTTCTCAGCAAATAAATGATGATGATGATGATGAAAATCCGGGAATCTAGTTTCAACAGTTCAGCGGAGCTGGAACACAACGACCATAACAGCATTGTTTTGTGATAACATCGACTACATAACTACCTAGCAAACAAAGCTGGGTTGAAGTTGAACGTATCGTCTGAAGGTTCTGGTAAAGTCTCTTCGAAACGATCAGCTAGAGCTTGGCGTTGAGATGTCGTCATTGGCTCATTTTGTATACGACGCAGAACGGACGGGCTCAGCAGCTATACAAACAGACATTTGGAACTCTCTACCTGCAGCAGTCGTTCTTAGCCCCAGTGTGGCTGTTTTTAAATGAAATCTAGCCAAATTGAGGTTAAGTAGTTTTTTACGTTCTTAATAATATGTGTTTATGTGTGTTTCTGTATTTTATGTCGTGTATTTTACTGCGATGTAAGTGGCGTGGCCGCTTGGTCCTTTCGCTTTTAATAAACTGATTGATTGATTGACCGCCAAACTGTTATCAACATACTGTTGAATAGTTTAGTAAATTAGTTCATTCAGTTTACAATATTTTAATACAACGTCAACGACTAAGTCACTGTAAAAGTTGACTCGACTTTCAGGCTCACTGAAAGCAATTGATGATCACGTAGAGTGGGCATCTGTCTGTCGTCTGTCTATCTGTCAGTATGTCTGTTACGCGGGTTGCTCATTCACTAACTGGCGCTACTATGCGGCCGTTGCTACATTACTGTGGCCACTTGTTAAAATGTAATGCAATGTAATCATGCGTTGACTCACCGCCGAGGAACCGAGCCTCGAGCCAATGTCGGTGGCCGGCAAGTAAGCAAGAAAATCCAAGAACTGATCAGCGTTGTCGGACGTGATTCTGTCTGGAATTGCTTCCATGATGTCGCGAATCTGCGACAGTGTCTGGAATGGGTCGACGTCGGCGCCGACGCTGACGTCAGGCCACCTGCGGCCCGGTCGGACCACACGCGGAGTGGACTGTTCCACATCATCAGGACGCTCTGTACCGGTGCCGTCAGTTGTGTTTTGACGTCTGCCGGTCACTGACCCAGCTACAGTAGCAGCAACTACGTCCACCGTCTCTCTGGCTGAATTTGGGTTTCTCTCGGTCACTTCTCTGCCTGACGTTACCACACTGACGTTGGGACGTTCAGTATCGTTCTCCGATCTCGGAGACTGTGTGAATTCTTCAAGCTCGTGGGTTCCATCCGGTAGAGTGAAGTTTGTCCTGCTGTCTATGAAGTCGAGAAAGTAGTGTGGCATCCCATGCAGTTGTTCAGGACGGAATGCCAGCGCCTGCTCTGTGCTGAGCCCATTGATCTGCTCAATTGTCAGATTCTACACACCAACACAACCCACCGATTACTGCAATAAGATAAAATGCATGTAATAGCAAAAGCCAGGGAGTAAGCAGACATATACACGTATTCATTCGTTCATGCATTCATTCACAGAATCGTTATTAAAGTGCCGAGAAACTAGAAAACTGTAGAAAATTCTGTCAAAGTCGTGGTTTCGTGTTCATGACACTGGATTCGTTTTAGACCATCACTCAACGAACTATTCTATTATAGAACAAGCGCCCATGGGCAGTGACGCTCAGCTGGCTTAAGTAGG
>Ga0126335_1000200_pt1 | contig 28746 bp, 29 predicted proteins | sample OlaspJWI45metaG_FD_108409 | JGI IMG/M metagenome (GOLD analysis project Ga0126335, IMG submission 108409) | Marine gutless worms symbiont microbial communities from Oahu, Hawaii - Olavius sp. 1 OAHU.JWI-45 metaG | ecosystem: Host-associated > Annelida > Digestive system > Unclassified | place... | reverse complement strand
TTTTCGGTACACTGTCGGACATGGTGGCCTCCTTCCCTGGCTAAATGTTTGGTCTCGCAACCTTTATTTAACCATATCGAGGCCACCGCCTCAAATGTGCGAAAAATATTATACGTTATGTTACAAGTTCCGGACAGTCAAGGAAAATTGGTCCTGATTTTCGAGTTTGCATTTGCGCTATGCTTCAAGGACCATGCTCTATGCATTCCGTTTTTAGTCGGATCAAACAATCCGCTTAAACAGCTTTTCAAGATCTTTCACCGACCATGAAATCCAGGTGGGACGGCCATGGGGACAATGCGATGGGTTTTCACAGTCGTCAAGCTGCCGCAATAGAGCCTTCGACTGTTCCATGGTCAACGCCTGGTTGGCGCGAATGACACTGTGGCAGGACATGAGTTCAATGCAGGGGTCGAGGATCCGGCCGGGATCATCGGGTATACCCACCTCCACATATTTTTCGACGATTTCGCGGACCAGGGGAGCAGCTTCGGCCTCAGCCAACAGAGCCGGCACGGAACTGATCACATACGCATTGGTTCCGAAGGGCTCAATCTCAAATCCGACCCATTCCAACGGCGCCAGCAGTTTCTCCAGGGCGGCCGCCTCCCGGTAACCCAGTTCGAGGGTCTCCGGCATCAAGAGCCTCTGGGCTGCCGCCTTTTTACTGACCGCGGCTTTCTTCAGCGCTTCGTAGGCCACCCGTTCGTGTGCGGCGTGCTGGTCGATGAGCACCAGCCCCTGGGCGGACTCGCACACGATGTAAGTGTCGTAAAACTGCCCGATAACTTTGAGATCTGAAAAGGGGTTTGAATCCCAAAGCTGGTCTGCCTCGCCAAACTGTGGACTTAGGCCTGACAAATCATTCATAGAAGCATAAGCGGGAACTCGTTCCTGAACACCGGCATGTGGAGATGATAATTCCGCCGCATTGCCGGTCGGCGTCAGTTTGTTCGACCTTGACTCACTTATCGGATCCCGCTCAGAATTAGCCTGCCGTTCGGCCCTAAACCGGTCAAGATTTACAGACAGCCGGTTGTCGGAATAGCTGTCTTCACCAATGCTAGGATCTACGGGCGAAGCCGGAACGTATTCCCACCCGGAACGGTCCGCTGCCTGCAACGCAGCCGCCACGGCTTTCTCGATAGTAGCATGCACACCCTTTTGATCTGCAAAGCGGACCTCGTGTTTGGTGGGGTGGACGTTGACGTCCACCTGGTCCGGCGGCACTTTGACAAACAGGGCCGCCACCGGAAATCGGCCTTTCATCAAACGGCCAGAGAAACCGGCCATCACTGCATGCCGAATCACCCGGTCTTTTACAAACCGGTTATTGACGTAGATATAGATCGCCTGGGAAGTGCTCCGCGTGTTGCGTCCGGAAAGAATCCAGCCAGTGACCTTGACCTCGGGGCCGGCACCGTCTACAGACAGTAAGTCTTCACCGATGCTGGTACCGAGAACATCGGCGACCCGCATGGCTGGATCAGAAGAGGCCGACCACTCTTTGACGGCTTTGCCGTTATGCAGCAATCGGAATCGGACGTCGGGCCGCCCCATGGCAATGCGCGCCAGCGTATCTGCAACGTGCCCCATTTCAGTGGGTACCGTCTTTAAGAATTTGCGCCGTGCGGGAGTGTTGAAAAAGATCTGTTTGACCGTTATCATGGTCCCCGGCGGTGCACCCACCTCCTCGACAGCCCGTATCTTGCCGCCATCAACGAATATCCGGGAACCGGTGTCCGCAGAGGCCTGTCGGGTGATCATCTCGAATTTGGAGACCGCCGCGATGCTAGGCAGGGCTTCACCCCGAAAGCCCAATGTCTTGATTGTGAATAGATCCTGGTCGGTGAAGATCTTGCTCGTTGCATACCGCTCAAGGGAAAGCAAGGCATCATCGCGGTTCATGCCCTCACCGTTATCCGCCACTCGGATCAAGGAGCGTCCGCCGCTTTTCACTTCTACCGATACCCGGTCGCTATTCGCATCCAGGGCATTTTCCACCAATTCTTTCACCACCGAGGCCGGCCGTTCCACCACTTCGCCGGCGGCGATCTTGTTGGACAGGTTTTCAGGCAGGATTCTTATTTTGGACATGGCGGTTTTGTCTCGGGTTTCTTTTTCTCGCTATGAATTATTGCAAGTAATAGATGCGGTTTCAAACCTCATTTGCTTACAAAAGCGAATAGAAGCCGTCTCAAGAATGGATTTTGGTTCAAGATCAAGGCGGATGCGCATATCAAACCGGAGGAATACACGCAGTATTTTGAGGATTTGATATTCGCGACCAACGCAGATATTGGGCCAAAAGACTTTTTTGGGACGGCTTCTAATCTTCGTAATTTTCAGCCCGTGCGAGGTAAAGTTCATCCTTGGGCGACAGGTTGAAACGAACGCCGGCCTTTTCGATCAGGCTCTGCAAGGAAGCCTCAGGGTCCTCTTTGCGCTGTTCTGATATCCATTTGACAGCGTTTCGTATATTGTCACCCTGTGGTTGAATACCCATATTTAACTCCTTTAGGTTTTTAGACTGTAGGCTATAGGCTATTAGGTTTCAGGGATAAAACTATTCTCGCATCGATCGAATTAGAGCCGCCAAAACCTTTTCTGCCTCTAAAATCTTTGATTCACCCCCAAAAAACTCGTCGCCTTCAAGATATCCCAAGCGCTGTGGCAGTCCAAACTGATAATTCAACTCCCTCAAGGAAGCGAATGCGATTTCGAGGAAACGAAGATACTCGGTCTGGCTTTCACGTGCACAGCCCTCGACAATGTTCGAAGGAACCGAAACTGCAGCTCTCCGCATTTGAGAGATCAAGCCGAAGACTTCTTCCCTGGGAAAATTCCTTGTTAGACGATAGATTAAGAGCGTAACTTCGTCAGCCAATTCAAAAGCTCGGAGCTTGTTATGATTACGCATCGCTTTTCCTACAGCCTAAAGGCCTACAGTCTAATAGCCTTAAGAAAGGCGTTCTGTTCAGAGAACAGGCTTTCGATTATGAAAATCCGTCGCCTGCTCGAAGTTGTAAGCCACTTTCAGCAGCGTCTCCTCCGAAAAATGTGCACCTAATATTTGCAGCCCAATCGGCAGCCCCGCTTGCGAGAAGCCGCAGGGCACCGACATCCCCGGAATGCCCGCCAGGTTGGCCGACAAGGTAAAGATGTCCGAAAGGTACATTTTGAGAGGATCATCCGCCTTTTCTCCGATTTTAAAAGCTGTTTCCGGAGCCACGGGCGAGAGGATTACGTCACAGGTTTCGAAAGCGTTTTGAAAATCCCGCGTAATCAGGGTCCGCACCTGTGATGCCTTGCCGTAATAGGCATCGTAGTAGCCGGCGGACAGGCAATACGTACCGATAATGATCCGCCGTTGAACTTCCGCCCCGAATCCGGCGGACCGGGTGGCCCGGTACATGGGGATCAGGCTCTCCGCCGCAGTGTCCCGGTAGCCGTATTTCACCCCGTCATAACGCGCCAGGTTGGAACTGGCCTCACAGGGTGCGATGACGTAGTAAACGGCGACACAGTAATCCGTATGGGGTAAAGAAACGTCGACACATTCAACGCCCAGATTTTGCAGGGTTTCAATGGCTTTTTTGACGGCCTCTGCTACGTCCGGATCCAGGCCCTCTTTATCAAAGTATTCCCTGGGAATCCCGGCCCTGAGACCCTTTAATCCCTGCTGGAGAGCAGTGGTATAATCCGGAACATCCCGCGGAACCGAAGTCGAATCCTGCGGATCATATCCGCTGATCGCGTTCATCAACAGGGCGCAATCTTCGGTATCTTTGGCCAGCGGCCCAATCTGGTCCAGCGAGGAAGCAAATGCCACCAGGCCGAAACGCGATACCCGACCATAGGTGGGCTTCATACCCACCACGCCACAGTGAGAAGCGGGCTGGCGGATGGATCCACCCGTATCAGAACCAAGGGCCCCCAGGCAAAGATCCGCTGCCACTGCCGCAGCCGAGCCGCCGCTGGACCCGCCCGGGATTCTGTTCAGATCCCATGGGTTCCCAGTTTTTTGCAAAGCTGAATTTTCCGTAGAAGACCCCATGGCGAACTCATCCGTGTTCAGTTTACCGATGGTTACGGCACCGGCATCGTTCAGTTTCTCCACAACCGTAGCGTTATAGGGTGGTAAAAAATTCTCCAGAATCCTGGAGGCACAGGTTGTTGGCATCCCCCGGGTGCACATCAAATCTTTGATTCCCATAGGAATGCCGGTCAAAGACGCAATGTCGCCCGCAGCTATCGCCCGGTCGGCAGCGGCAGCCTGTTCTAAAGACTGCTCAGCGGCCACGGTAACATAAGCGCCCACTCTGTCACCTACCGCCTCAATCCGGTCCAAAACCGCCCGGGTCAATTCGACGCTGGACACCTCTTTGTTCTTCAACAGCTTATGGGCCGCATGAATTGTCAGTTCATTTAGTTCCATTGGTCTCCGCCTTGGTTTTCTCTTAACACTTAAAACCTAAAACTTAACACGAGCACCCTCAGATCACTTTTGGAACCGTAAAGGCCCCGTCTTCTTTGTCCGGTGCATTTGATAGCGCCCGTTCCCGCGCCAGGTGCTCCTGCAGTTCATCTTCACGAAATGCATTGGTCAACGAGATGGCGTGGGACGTTCCCGGCACGCCTTCCGTGTCCACATTATTCAAGGTGTCCACATAATCCAGGATGGTCGAAATCTGCTCTGCAAAAGGCTCGATGGCAGCGTCATCTATATCTAGCCGGGCCAGGGCCGCCACCTTCAGAACCTCATCTTTAGATATTTTCATGGCTCTTGTCCTTTTAATCTTTCAAGTAACCTTGGGTTTAATCCATGACCTTTTTCTTAAAACTTAACACTTATAGCGTAAAACAGATTAATTCGCGAAGCGAATTGAGCTTCATTTCGCAACAAGAATCGGCTTCCGTCCCTCCACTTTCAGTTGCTCCATCACCGGCGCCGCCTCCTTTTTATCGGCAAACGCCCCCAGACGAACCCGGTGCCAGACCCCTTTGCCCGGGACAATGGCCGTGATGACATACGCGTTATAGCCAGCCGCTTTAAGCGCATTGGCAGTCCGCTGAGCCAAAGCGTGATCCTTGAGCGACGACACCTGGATGGTCAACGGTTTGTCGCTGCCGCCCAGGTCACGCAGGGCCTTGTCCGTATTTGCCTGCGCATCTTTTTTAACCGTATTCACAGATGCCTGCTTGTTCTCAACCTTGGGCGGTGGCGGTGGTTGTTCTTTCACCGGTGCCTTGGGTACCGGAGGCGGCGCTGTCTCCACTGGTTCCTTGAGGGCCTCATAGAAACCTGGCTCAATCTTTTGCCGTGACGTCTCTGCCTTTTGTTCCTTGGCCTTCAAGGCTTTTATTTCATTTTGAAGCTTTTGAATATCGAATTGCACCGGTGCATTGCCCCGCCCGACCAAGACACCCACCGTGAACATGCACCCGGAGATCAGGATAACAGCCCATAGCCACCCATAAGACTTTGTTTTTCCATCTTTTTTTCCACTTTTGGGCATAGATAACTAATAGTATGGAGGGTGGGTATGGTATTTGGTGAATTCACCCAGTTACTAGCATATTTTTTTCAGGTTTTTTATTACAATTTAGAGGTTATCTTAGAGAATGGATTTTGACCCAAGGTCCAGTCTCCGCTCTCTGAGCTACGCCCGACAAGCAAGGCGGATGTAATTTTCCCAGCGCTGCTGGACTTCCCTCTTATTCAATCCCTCTACGGTGGGTCGCAAGCCGGAGGAATACTGATGTATTTCGAGTATTTGGAAATTTCACCCAACGCCGAGATTTATCCGCCTCTGGCGGATTGGGGCAAAAGGCTTTCTCTAAGATAACCTCTACATTCTATCAGGGGCACTGACTCCTAGCAACCCCAAGCCATTGCGGATGACCTTCTGCACCGCCCGAACCAGAAAAAGTCGCCCTATAGTGAGCTGTGCATCTTCGCCCAAGACCTTGTGTTTGTTATAAAATGAATGAAAGGCGGAGGCCAGTTCCATGAGATAATAGGTCACCCGGTGTGGTTCCATGAGGTCGGCACTGCGGACAAGCACTTCAGGGTAACGATCGAGAAGCTTGATCAGGTCAATCTCTTCCGGGGCTTCAATCCTGGATAAAGCCGTCTCATCCGGATCAACCAGCGGATTTAATCCCTGCTCCCCGGCCTTGCGCAGGATACTTGCGATGCGGGCATGCACGTACTGGACGTAATAGACCGGGTTATCATTGGTCTTCTGCTTGGCGAGTTCCAGGTCAAAATCCAGGGGGCTGTCGGAACTGCGGGTTAAAAAAAGGAACCGGGCGGCATCCGCCCCGACCTCATTCACAACATCGCTCAGGGTTACGAACTCGCCAGCCCGCGTGGACATTGCCACCGGTTCACCTGCCCGCAGCAGGTTGACCAACTGGACCAGAATCACATCGAACTGTTCTTTTTGGTAACCGGAGGCCTGGATGGCTCCGGACACTCGGGGAATATACCCGTGGTGGTCCGCACCCCAGACATCGATCACCCGTTCGAAACCCCTTTCGTATTTTTCCTGGTGGTAGGCAATATCGGAAGCGAAATAGGTTGTTTGTCCGTTGCTGCGCACCACAACCCGGTCTTTTTCATCGCCAAAATCGGTTGTATTGAACCACAGGGCTTGATCCTTGGCGTAGATCCGTCCATCGGCTTTAAAGGCCTCGATCATCTCATCCACCTTGCCGCTGTCATAAAGGCTCTGCTCGCTGAACCACCGGTCAAACTCAACACCGAACGTTTTTAGATCGGCCCTGATGCCGTCCAGAATCTTACCGGCTGCAAAACGGGCACAAACCATGACAGCTTCGTCATTTTCCCGCGCTGCGAATTCCGGGCCGCTATCATCCACAATCTGCTGTGCCAGGTCCCGGATATAGCTGCCCTGATAGCAGTCTTCCGGAAAATCTACTGTTACCCCAGCAAGTTCCTTCATCCGGTAGTAGACGCTGAGCCCCAGGGTCTTGATCTGCCGGCCGGAATCATTGATATAGTACTCTTTTTGGACATCCCAGCCGCAAAGTGCCAGAATATTGGCCGTACTGTCGCCCACTGCCGCCCCCCGGCCATGGCCTACGTGCAGTGGGCCGGTGGGATTGGAACTGACAAACTCCACCTGGATTTTCCGGCCTTTTCCAGCGTTGGATTCGCCGTAACGCTCATCTTTTTGGTGAACTTCCTTGAGCACGGGTATCCAGGCTGAAGTTTTCAGAAAAAAGTTGATAAAGCCGGGACCCGCAATTTCGCTTTTGGAGACCAGGCCGTTAAAGTCGTCCAGGTGGGCGAGCAGGATCTCGGCTATTTTACGCGGCGCCATCTTCTGCTGCCGTGCCATGGTCATGGCCAGATTGGTTGAAAAGTCCCCATGGGCTTTCACTTTGGGGGTCTCAATCATGAACTCCGGAAATTCCAGCGATGGAAGCTCCCCGGCCGCATGGGCGGCCCGGGCTGCTTTCAGAATCAATTTCTTCAATGTTTGCTTCATGGAGCACAGGTCCCTTTCGCACGTCCTTTTTCAAGGCTAAAAGTTTTAATTAATAAGAAGTTTTCCCACCCAAGTCAACAGGGTTTATGGTCGGTGCATCGAGAAATGAAATCTAGGCATACACCCGGTGCGGGCGCCTGAAGGGATAACCACGCCTCACTTTGGCAAAGGGCTCTGCCCTGTCTTACCGCCAATGCCGTCATCGGCTTGAATCCCTTGAAATATGTAGATATCTGTGGCAAAAATGATCTCTCCGGCTTGAAGTTCAAGAATTCTACTGGGTCTTTACCTTCTGGCCGGCTTCAAAATTCGGACCGGTGTCAATCGTTGCAACTTATTGAGATGGAACCAAACGAACGACAAGCCAGATCATTTCGAATCGGACACGCCGACATAGTGTTTGTCGCCCTGTTGGCCGTTATCACGTTCGGCATCTACGCCCGGGTGGTCGGTTACGATTTCATCAATTTCGATGACGACAATTACGTAACCGGCAATGCCATGGTCCAGCAAGGTTTCAGCCCGGAAGGTCTCAAATATGCCTTTAGTATTACGGCAACCAAACGGGCGTACTGGCATCCATTGACCTGGCTGTCCCATATGCTGGACTGCCAGTTGTTCGGCCTGAACGCGGGCCTGCACCACCTGATCAACCTGCTGCTGCACATGTTGAACAGCCTGCTTCTGTTTTTTGTTTTTCGCCTGATGTCCGGTACTTTCCTGCCAAGCGCCCTCGTTGCGCTCTGCTTTGCCCTGCACCCCTTGAGCGTCGACTCCGTGGCCTGGATATCCGAAAGGAAAAACGTCCTTAGCACCTTGTTCTGGATGCTCACCATGCTGGCCTACATCCCCTATTCCCGCAGGCCGGGGGTCTTCAATTATTTAATCGTTTTTTTTGTATTCACCCTGGGGCTGCTGGCCAAACCAATGCTTGTAACCCTTCCGTGTGTGCTTCTTTTGATGGACTTCTGGCCCCTGGGCAGGGTCCGGGCCTTCCAGGTAACCGCGGGAAACCGCACCTTTTCGCAGATAACGGTGGCAAAGCTTTTACTTGAAAAAGTGCCCCTTATTGCCGCCAGCCTGACGGCAATCCTCATTTCGTCCCACTCGTTGAAAGTCATGGGGGTATTTCTAAACACCGCCCAGGTTCCGATGCTGATTCGTATTGAAAACGCCATCGTCTCCTATGTGAAGTATCTAGTTAAAATCATCTGGCCGGCAAACCTGGCACCTTTCTACCCCTTCCCCGTGTCTATTCCGGCCTGGCAGGTGTTCAGCGCCACCGGCGTACTGGCAGCGATTTCGGCTATGGTTATCATCCAACTGAAGAAAAGACCTTGGTTGGCGGTAGGCTGGTTCTGGTTTCTCGGAACCCTTTTTCCGGTGAGCGGCCTGGTGCAGGGGGGGCTGTGGCCGGAGATGGCCGATCGGTGGGCCTACATTCCGCAAATAGGTATTTTCATAATCGTTGCCTGGCCGATTTCCCGGATGATCGGCTCCGGCACAACCCAGGGCAACGTCACGGCTGTGACGGTCGGCGCCCTGTTGACGATTCTGAGTGCAGTCACCTGGGTTCAAATCGGGCATTGGAAAAACAGCACGACCCTGTTCAGCCATGCTCTGGCGGTAACCGGACCGAACGCCATTGTGCACCGCAACCTGGGCCAGGCACTCCTTGAGAAGAAAGACTATGATGGCGCCATTGCACATTACAGGAAGTCAACTGAATTCAACTCCTTACGACCCGAGGTGCACGCCAACCTGGCGGCAGCTCTCCTGGCGAAAGATAAACCGCAGGCCGCTTTGAAGCACTACAAAGCCTCCATTAAACTCAGACCGCATGAACCGTCGTACTACGTTAAGGCGGGTCTTATTTTAATTGGCGCCGGCAAGAGCCGTGAAGCCTTGGCCCTCTTCAATAAAGCAGTTTCTTTGGAACCGGAGGATATCGTCGCCCGGTACAATCGGGGTTACTGTCTGGCTGATACCGGTAATTTCGAGTCCGGTGAACAAGAAGTGCTCAAGACCTTGGTGCTGGCCCCCGAAAGTGCCGAAACGTATTACAATATAGGTGCCTTTTACGGAAAATTCCAGCGGCCTGATAAAGCCGCAAGATACCTAAAGAAAGCACTGGCCCGCAATCCGGATCACGCCGCAGCAAATTTCAATCTGGGAATCATCGCCGTCGGTCAAAATGAGACAAAGTCCGCTGAGCTCTTTTTTATAGCAGCTGTGACGACGAGACATGAACATATCGATGCTCGCAACAACCTGGGCCTTTTGTATGCCAAAACCGGCCGGCCCTTCAAGGCGATCGAGCAGTTTCAAAAGGCCCTTGAAACAGATCCCGGGGATGTACTGGTAAGGTTCAATCTCGCCGACACCCTCATGCAGGCCGGCAGCATAGCCGCGGCTTCAACCCAGTATGCCCAGATTCTAAAAGTGGATCCGCATCATGAAGGCGCGCGCATCGGTTATCAGGAAACCAGCCAATTTCTATCCTCGATTGATGCTGAGTTAAAACACGCCGAAGACCTGCTCAGGTTTGACCCTGAAAGCCCGGCCCTCCTTGAACGGATGGGGGACCTGTATGTGCGTCGCGGTGATGTGGAAACCGGGCTTGATTATTATCGCAAGATGCAGTCACTTTATCCCAACTATCTCCGAGCGGTCAATAAGACCGCCGCCGCATTCAGCAAAATAGAAAAGTACGCCGACGCCATCGTGCATTTTAAACGCGCCATTGCACTCGCGCCGAAAAAACCGGAAGGCTACTTCAATGTTGCGTGCATGTATTCAAGGCTTGACAAAACCGACCAGGCGCTCGCGTGGCTGAAACATGCGGTCGATAGGGGCTATAACAAGTGGGAACAGGTCAAGACCGACCCTGACCTTGAGAACCTTAGAAACGATCCGGCATTTCAAGCCTTTATGACGGGGAGATAGAGCTGTTCCGTGTGCCGATAACCTCCGCCGGGACCCCGCCTACAATCTCAAAGTCTTTGACATCGGCAGTGACGACGGCTCCAGCCGCGACTACAACACCATTGCCAATCGTTACGCCGGCACAAATAACCGCGTGGGCCCCGACCCAGACATCATTGCCAATTGTTACCGGCTTAAAAATATGATCACTAGAGGTCATTGGTTTCGCAGTCTGTTGGAAATCGTGATCGGAAGAGACAATGACGGCATAAGGCCCGATCATCACGTGGTCCCCGATGGTAACCCCACCGCGCCCATCTATCAAGGCGCCCGAATTAATTGAGAACTTATGTCCGGCGGCTATGCCATAAGAGTGGGTAAACCTGACTCCCGGGTAGATAAGAGCGAATGATTTGAGTTGCCTGAATATAAGGCGGTAAAACCAGTAACGCAGCAAACCCGGCAAAAAGCCCGGCAGGGACCTGAGCAGCCAGCCCAGCATCTCCTCAACCCACAGGAACACCAGACGTCGTTTATAATTTTTTATGAACCTATGCAGGGGATGCATTCTTATGGCCCTCTGTTCTTTAGAACAATCGTTGCAAACATAGCCATCCGGGGCATCAAAAATTCAAAACACTTTTCTATCCAGCGGGACGCTTCAAAAAGGGTGCCGGGTATAAAACTCCGGTAGGACACTCCTCCGGAAAGAAGATAGCTGAACGGCGTGTGCAATCTTATCTCATGTACTTGCCAATTGGAAAACTTTTTCGCCAGCCGTTTGCGGTCACGCTGAAACACTATCCACGGCAGGGCAGAGTTGGCGCCTGAAAGCGGTCCGCCCGGAGGCAGACGCCAATCCGGCGTGCTCTGCTCTAGCGGTTCATGGTGCGCATACCGGTAAATCGGACGAGACCATGCCGTGATCCAGGGTTCGATCATGATGACGAAACCGCCGGCCTTTACACAGCGGGCACTTTCCCGCAGGAATAAATCGGCGTCAGGCAGGTGATGAAATACATCCACCATGACAAGCGCTTTCAGGCAATTGTCTTTTATCGGCAAGAAGCAGCCGTCGAGGGTCAAATCAACGCTACGTATATCCAGATAATCCGAGGTTATCAGACCAGGGATAAAATCTTTTAGAAATCCGGCGCCGGTACCAAGCTCAAGTAGCGGGCCTTTGACTCCGGTCGGAAGCGCAGCGGCAATCTCGAGGTACCATCGGCAGTATAATTTATAGAGAAACGGTTTGGAACGGATGATCTTCCTGCGCAACTGCATTACTGCCGGGGAATCGAGATCACTACCGACCAGGGGATACTTAAACCTCTTTAAAATTGATTTGATCAATTCCGGCTATCAGTTCGCTAAATGAATTTAATTTTCCGGGCAGCAAACAGGACCATCTGCAAGAGCACCCAGCCATGCCGCCAGCGGCTGATATTGGTATTCCCGTAAGTCCTGAAGCGGTACCGTATCGGCATATCCGTGATCTTCAAGTTGAGCTTGGCGGCACCGAACAAAAGATCAAAATCACCGAAAGGGTCAAAGTCGCCGAAGTAATGTCGGTTCGCAGCGATGACATTATAGTCCTGCCGATATAAAACCTTGGTCCCGCACAAGGTATCTTTGATGGGTTGACCGAGCAGCCATGAGAAAGCGAGGCTGAAAAATTTATTCCCCAGGATATTGAAAAAGCGCATGGCCTTGTCCTCCATGGGATACACCAGGCGGACGCCGTTGACAAACTCGCACTTGCCGGATACCAGGGCATCCAGAAAACGGGGCAGATCTTCAGGCGGTACCGTGAGGTCGGCATCCAGGATCATGAGAATATCCCCGGTCGCTTTTTCAAAACCGAGCCTTACCGCGTCCCCCTTGCCTTTGCCAGTCTGCCGATACAGGCGGCATTCCTGATCAGGAAAGCATGGAATAGTTTTTTCGGTAACCGCATATGTATCATCCGTAGAATTACCTTCGACGAAAATAATCTCGGTGCGGGTACCCATACGGGGGACCCTTTTTATGATGTTCTCAATATTACCGGCTTCATTGCGAGCCGGGACCAGCACCGTTACAGATGGCTCTTCTACACACCGGATCTCATCCGCCTCGGGGTTACGACGCGCGACAACAAACCAAGTCAGGGCAAACCAATTGAATAACGGCAGATGGACCAGAAAGCGATTAATAAAACTTGACAAAAACTTAATATCTAATGGCAGCAAGATCCGTGCACTGCTTTTGACAATCTCATACCCCGACAGGTCAAGCAGGTTGTTAATATCATTCGGGGCAAACCAATTCTGTTCGAGGGTATCCGCCCCTTTCCCCATCCGTTTCACTATCCCCAGCGGAATTCGCCAGAGATTGTTGTAGAAATTCAGGACGATCCTGGTACCGGGGTGGCACAGCGGCCGGATATTTTCCAGAACCGCCTGCAAATCCCAAAGGTCATTGACCAGGTCTGATAGGATTATTACATCGAAAGTCGCTTCAAACGGTAGCCTGGCGGCATCGCCACGAACGAAATGGAGTTGGGAATACTTTGCAGCCGCCGTTTTTAACATTTCGCTGGAAAGTTCTATCCCGACACCCAGCTTGGGATGCAATGCGGCCAGCAAATCGCCGTGGCCGCACCCCAGTTCCAGAACACTCTTTCCCGGTGGTATCAAAAACCGATAAAACCGGGCCAGAAGCAGATGATAGTATGCGCCTGGACGATTGGCATCGGCTTTGGCCTCAGATACCCTGTCCCAGTGCTGGATACGTCTCTGCCGATAGCGGAATTCCGGCTCTGTAGTGGTGCCGTTGTAATCCATATGCGCCTGATTGACGTTCATAGTTGCGGTGGTATCCATCCATACCACCAATACCGTCACATTTCAAACCCCTGAAGCGGCAAGAGAATTTGACCTCGCACCCTTAATTTAGCTATTGCATTTCCACTGCCGCGTGCTTGACAATCCCGGCCGGTTCTTATAATAGCAGTAGTCAATCGGCAGGTTGAAACCTGCCCGCTGAGAGTGTCACTACAATCCGTTATTCAAGGTGTGGCCACGAAGGTAATTGTATCACGAAGATACTACCGGCGTGGCTTTTTGTTTTCCGGAGAAATGATGTAAAAAGGCATTTTCATAGTCGGTTTGTTGGTATCCCTGCTATTTGTTTTATCACCCGCCGAGGCGCACTTTGGTATGATCATTCCATCAGATTCTATGGTTATGCCGACTGACAACCGGAATATCCAGCTACAGCTTTCCTTTTCACATCCGTTCGAAAACATCGGCATGGACCTCGCAAGACCAGATACCTTCGCTGTCGTGGCCCATGGCAAACAACACGACCTTTTGCCTGCCCTGAAAGCAGCAACCATCATGGAGCACCGCGGATGGCAGGCCAGTTACAAAGTCACGCGGCCGGGGGTATTGGTGTTCTACATGCAGCCTCAGCCATACTGGGAACCAGCCGAAGACTGCTATATCGTTCACCACACCAAGACCGTCATAGCGGCATTTGGCGATGATGAGGGCTGGGACACTGAACTCGGGCTCAAGACGGAAATCGTACCGCTGGCCAAACCATTCGGGCTTTACGCCGGCAATGTATTTCAGGGAATTGTAAAGATGGACGGCAAACCGATGCCATACACGATGGTCGAGGTCGAATACTACAACCGTGACAGAAAGACCACCGCACCTACCGATTACATGGTTGCACAAACCATCAAAGCAGATGGGAATGGGGTGTTCACCTATGCCGTTCCGAAGGAGGGATGGTGGGGGTTTGCGGCCTTGAATACGGCAGACTATAAACTGAAGCACAGCGAAAAAGAGAAAGATGTGGAACTGGGGGCGGTTATTTGGGTGAAGTTCCATAGCTGGGAGCAAAAGTAATCTTAAGGGTTCCAGTCTTCGCTCTGCGAGCTTCGACCGGCAGGCAAGGGGCCAAGGGTTCGAGGGTTCAAGTGAATACCTAAAGGCTGCAATAAGTTGAAAACGGACACTGGGTGCCTTTGAGCCCAATAGTTTAAATATCGAAATCGCTATCGGTATCTGTATCGAAATCGGCTCCTGGGTCCCTGAAGTTCTTGATTATCAATTGCGATTTCGATACCGAAACCGATATGGAGCATTAATTAAACGAACAGTCGGGGAGTTTTTGTTGTCATGCCGGACTTGATCCGGCATCCAGGGATGTTTCCTTGGCATGGACTGGATCCCGGCTTTCGCCAGGATTACGGGCATTTAGTGAAAAAACGCCCCGACCCCTGAATTAAACAAGATGGTTACGCGGTAAATTAAATGCACATATCTGAAGGGGTACTCTCGGCGCCGGTATTGGCCTCCGGGGCGGCATTGGCCGTGGCCGGGACGGCAGTCGGGTTGAAAAAACTCGACTACGACAAGATTGCCCATGTGGGGATGCTGTCGGCAGCCTTTTTCGTGGCGGCCTTGATCCACGTCCCCATCGGACCGGCCAGCGTGCATCTCGTGTTTAACGGCCTGGTAGGCACCTTGCTGGGTTGGGCCGCCTTCCCGGCCATCCTGGTGGCCCTGATTCTGCAAGCCATGCTCTTCCAGTTCGGTGGCATCACCACCCTCGGGGTGAATACCATTATCATGGCCCTGCCGGCCGTGCTGGGCTACTATCTGTTCGGACGCCTGATTGCCATCTGGCCCGGGAAGACCACGATCGCCGGGTTCTTCTGCGGTTTCACTGCTGTTTTGTTGAGTGCGTTGACCCTCGGAACGACTTTGGTCCTTACCGGCGAAAGTTTCAGCGCTATCGCCAAATTGGTCGTCCTGGCCAATTTGCCGGTCATGGTAATTGAAGGTATTGTGACCGCCTTTTGCATTGGCTTTCTCAATAAGGTGCGGCCGGAAATGCTTCCTTTTGCAAAAAAACTCTCACAGGGTGACCCAACATGACACACTCGGCAGGCCGAATTCTCTTCTGCGCAATGGTGGCGGTATTTCTAATGGCCGCATCTTGGATCCGTCCAACTGCGGCCCTGGCTCACAAAGTGTCCCTTTTTGCCTGGGTGGAAAATGATACAGTTTACACGCTCAGTAAATTCAGCGGTGGCAAGAAGGTCATCAAGGGACGTCTGGTCGTGTTCGATCCTGCCGGCAACAAACTCCTGGAAGGCGTGACCGACAACCAGGGAGAATTTGCTTTTAAAGTACCCCAAAGAACAGATCTGCGTTTGGAATTAATAGCCGGCACCGGTCACAAGGGCCACTGGCGGGTGCCCCTTGAAGAGATTACAGGCGGGTTCGAAAAAAAAGCCGCGGCCGATGCCGAGCCATCTGAAGAAGCATCGGTGTTGAGTGATCGCAGCGACAGCATTTACGCAGACCGCCTGGAAGTGGCTATCGAGAAGGTGCTGGACAGAAAACTGAAACCGGTCATGAAAATGCTGGCGGAAGCCCAGCAGTCCGGCCCGTCGCTCCCGGAAATTCTGGGTGGTATCGGCTATATCATCGGCCTGGTGGGAATCGCGGCCTATTTTAAAAGCCGGCAGAAGAAATAGTAAAAGGTGCCGGGCTCCCGGTTTAAGGTTTAGGTTTTAATCTTTGAACCCTTGGCCCCTTGGCACAAAGTGAAGCGAACGCGCTATCCTTGAACCCTTAAAATGGTTTTCCTATGATCGAAGAACCATTTGCTGACGGAACCTCTATCATCCACAACATCGATCCCCGACTCCGGGTAGCCGCCGCGACGCTGCTATCCATCGCTATTGCGCTTTCCACCGGATTTGCGCCGCTCTTGTCGGCGCTGGTAATTGCCGCCCTCACCCTGGTCGCCGCCAACCTCGACTGGGGGCGGGTATGCGGACGCTTATTGGTCGTAGTGGGGTTTTTAACTCTACTATGGTTAATCTTGCCCATTACGCACCACGGCAACCCGCTATACACAATAGGCCCGGTTATCTTCACTCGCGAAGGCGTTTTGCTGGCCACCCAGATTACCCTCAAATCGTTCTCGATCCTGGCCTTGCTGATCGCCCTGGTCGCCACCATGCCCGTGGCGGCCCTGGGAAATGCCCTGAGCAGCCTGGGTGTTCCCGGTAAACTGACCCAGCTGATGCTGGTCTCCTACCGCTATATTTTCGTCATCGAGCAGGAGTACCAGCGCCTGGTACGCGCCGCCAAAATCAGGGGTTTTCAGCCCGGCACCAACCTGCATACCTACCGCACCTATGCCTACCTGGCGGGCATGCTGTTCGTGCGGGCCTCTATGCGTGCCCAGCGGGTCTATCAGGCCATGCTCTGTAGAGGCTTTCACGGCCGGTATATTTCCCTGCAGACGTTTAAAACCGGGAAACAAAACCCGGTTTTTGCAGTATTCACAATAAGCGCCTTATTAATCATACTTTACCTGGAGTGGAGGTAATATGCACACCCACGAACCCTTGATAAAAATGGAAGGGGTCTCCTTCAGCTACCCAGGCGGGTCACCGGTCCTTGAGGATCTCTCTTTTACGTTGTCGGAGAATAACCGCATCGGCATCGTTGCTCCGAACGGCAGCGGGAAAACTACCCTGCTCCACATTATCATGGGCCTGCTGACCCCCTCGGCCGGGACGTTGGAACTTTTCGGCCGGGTCATGAAAAGCGAAAAAGATTTTCGGGATGTGCGCCGCAAGGTGGGACTGCTTTTTCAGGATGCCGACGACCAGCTTTTCTCGCCCACCGTGCTGGAGGATGTTGCCTTCGGGCCGTTGAACATGGGCAAATCAAAGGAAGAGGCCATTGCCCTTTCCCGGCAAACCCTTGCAAAGCTCGGGCTGAAAGACTTCGAAGAGAAAATCACCTTCAAATTGTCCGGCGGCGAGAAGCGCCTCGTGGCCATGGCCACCATCCTGGCCATGGAGCCGCAAATCCTTTTACTCGATGAACCCACAGCCGGACTCGATCAGGATACCAAAAAGCACCTGATCAACATTCTTTCCGAACTCAACCTGGCCTATATCCTCATTTCGCATGAATTCGATTTTGTGACGGCCACCACCGATCACATGTATACCATGGAAAACGGCAAGATTCTGGTGGATGAGGAATTGCACGTGCATGTGCATGAGCATGCGCACAGGGTGGGGGCGCATCCGCACAAACACGTTTAGAAGCTATCTCAGCACTGCCTTTTGGCTCAACCTCGGCGTTGGGCGCAAGCTTTCAACCCTCGAAATACTGGAGTGTTCCTCCGTTTAAAACCTTACGTCCGCCTTGACTTTGAACCAAAATCCAACGCTGAGATAGCTTCTAAAGATATGTCCCAATATCAAAGCAATCTCCGAGGGCGTATCTTCACCGTATAAAGACCATTCGCTTTTTTGGTCTCACAGGTCGCTTCATTGCAGCGTGCCTACCGCCGTTTCCACTGCATCCGTAATCTTACCGCTGCGCATCAGACCAACCATGGTGTCGATATCGGTATGCATCACACGGTCCTGGTCCAGGTGAGGAATGGCTTCGCGAATCGCCTGGTAGGCGGCCAGGGAGCCTTCGCCGGGTTTGAGATTGGTAAACAGGTCCAGGGCCTGGGCCGCGCACAGAAATTCAATGGCGATGACATGTTCAGCGTTCTTGACCACCTCGCGGCACTTGCGAGCGGAAATGGTTCCCATGGATACGTGGTCTTCCTTGTTGGCGGAGGTGGGAATGGAGTCCACGCAGGCGGGGTGGGAGAGGACTTTGTTCTCCGATACCAGTGCGGCAGCGGCATACTGGGCGATCATAAACCCGGAGTTGAGGCCCCCGTCACTCACCAAGAACGCCGGCAGGCCGCTTAATTTGGGATTTACCAACCTTTCAATGCGGCGCTCGGAAATATTGGCCAGCTCAGCCACCGCCATACACATGAAATCCATGGCCAGGGCCACCGGCTGGCCATGAAAATTCCCTCCAGTGAGAAAGGTTTCCGTGTCGTTGAAGATCAGGGGGTTGCCGGTGGAAGAGTTCATTTCGGTCTCCACGACCCGGCGGGCATACTGCACAGCGTCATGACTGGCGCCATGCACCTGGGGAGAACACCGCAGTGTGTAGGCATCCTGTACCCTGCCGCAGTCTTTGTGGGAAGTCACGATATCGCTGTTGCTGGTAATTTTGAGCATATTGGCCGCCACCCGGGCCTGCCCTGGATGGGGTCGCAAGTCGTGGATGCGAGGATCGAATTCGGTGCGGCTGCCCATCAGCACTTCCAAGCTCATGGAAGCCGCGATGTCGATCAGTTTGCCCAGCGCCACTGCATCGTACACCGCCAATCCGCCGATGCCGGTCATCACCTGGGTGCCGTTGATCAGGGCCAATCCCTCGCCTGAGTCCAGATCCACCGGTGCGAGGCCAAGGCGCTGCAGGGCCTGGTTACCCGGTAGCCTTTCACCCTTGACGTCGGCTTCGCCCAGACCGACCAAGACCAGGGCCAGATGGGCCAGGGGGCAAAGGTCTCCACTGGCGCCCACGGACCCTTTTTCCGGCACCACCGGGGTGATACCGGCATTGAGCAGGCTAACCAGAAGCTGCACCGTCTCTGGACGGGCCCCGGAGTTCCCGCGCAGTAGATCCTTCACCCGCAGCGCCATAACGGCCCGGACCGATTCGGTATCCAGAGGCTGTCCGACCCCGGATGCATGACTCATGAGTAAATTTGTTTGCAGCCGACGGGTATCCGACCTGGAAATAGATACGTCGGCCAGATTTCCGAATCCAGTGGTAACACCGTACACTTTTTCTTCACCGGCAACCCATTTGGCAATGAGTTGGCTGGATTTAACCAGCTCGCTGATGGCAGCGGCGGTAATATCTACCCGGGCGTCATCCCTGGCAATGGCCACCAGTTCTTCCAAGGTCATGCCGTCATAGCCTAATAAAACGGTATCCATTCTTAAGCTCCATTTTTCAAGCGGTTACCCGGTGTGTGGCGGAGGGCGGCGTAAAGCGACCGCCCAGGCGATAGCGCGACCCCGGAAAGATGAGGGTGCTGCTGGTCGCAACCACATCCTGGGACCAGGTTTTGCGATACAGAACCAGGCAGGGTTCGGAAGACCGCATGGCCAGCTTTTTCCGCACCTCGGGCTTCGGCTGGGTCGCTTCGATGATATGCTCAACGGCCGTGATGGGTGCTACGTTGAGTAAATACTCGCTGGGGGTTATTGACGTAAAATCCTGGCTGAGATAATCTGGAGCCACAATCGGGTTTACAAATCGTTCCGCATACTGGATGGGCACCCCGCTTTCGTGGTGAATCAAGATTGAATGGTAAAGGGGTGAACCCGAGGGTATGCCCAGAATGGCCGCCAGGCTCTCGGTGGCCGGAAGTTCTTCGAGCTTGAGCACTTCGCTGCTGTGTACGCCCCCCCTGCTTTCGATCTCGCTCGCGATACTCTTTATCTCCAAAAGAGCCGATTGTGGTTTCCGATGGGCTACAAAGGTACCGACCCCCTGCAGCCTGACCAGCAGACCCTCCAGGGTCAGTTCGCGCAGCGCACGATTGACTGTCATACGGGAAACACCCAAGGTACGCACCAGCTCATTTTCCGAGGGAATTTTGGTATCTGGTTTCCAACTGTTGGCGCTGATCTGCCCCTGAATGTACTTCTTTACCTGTCGGTAAAGGGGCAGAGGCGATGCGGAACTGATATCGGGCAGCTTTTGCAGATTCATTGCATCTCCGCTTTGTGTATTGAGCCTGGGCCGCGCAGGTGGATGAACGTATGTTGATTGACAAATACGGCCAACTTGTATATACAAGTAAATACAATTAAGTTCAGGTATTGTCAACCGGGGTTCCATTCAATCATTTGTGGATTTTAAAATCAACCTCCCAAGGGCGTAGGAGCAAAACCATGGCTACCAACAAAGACATCGCCGCCGCCATGACGGTCAAATTGGAAGATATATTCGAAACTTTACCTCCGGAAACCGATTTCCAACAGGGCATCCGGCGGGCCCCTGCCAGGAATTTTACCTTATCCACCGCCGAAACGAAGCTGGCGCTTAAAAACGCGCTGCGGTATATCCCCGAAAAATGGCACGCCCGGCTGGCACCGGAGTTTCTGGATGAACTGCTGACCCGCGGCCGGGTTTACGGCTACCGCTTCCGGCCGTCGGGAAAGCTGCATGGACGGCCTATCGAACAATACCAAGGCAAGTGTCTCGAGGGCCGGGCCTTTCAGGTTATGATCGACAACAATCTGGATTTCGATGTAGCCCTTTACCCCTACGAACTGGTGACTTATGGTGAAACCGGACAGGTCTGCCAGAACTGGATGCAGTACTGCCTGATTAAACGCTACCTGGAAATCATGACCGACGAACAGACCCTGGTGGTTGCCTCGGGCCACCCGGCCGGCCTTTTTCAATCATCACCGCAGGCACCCCGGGTCATCATCACCAATGCCCTCATGGTGGGCATGTTCGATGACCAGGACAACTGGCACCGGGCCATGGCCCTGGGCGTTGCCAATTACGGTCAGATGACCGCCGGCGGCTGGATGTATATCGGTCCCCAGGGGATTGTCCATGGCACCTACTCTACGTTATTGAATGCTGCCCGGGCCAAACTCAACGTCCCGGCTCAAGCGGATTTAGGCGGCATCCTTTTTGTTTCTTCGGGATTGGGCGGCATGAGCGGGGCCCAGGGCAAAGCCATCGAGATTGCCAACGGGGTGGGCATTATTGCCGAAGTCGACCCCTCCCGGATACAAACCCGTCACGAGCAGGGCTGGGTCAGCCAAGTGACGGCCGACCCGGCGGAGGCTTTTGAGCAAGCGCAGGGTTTTCGGGACAGGAAACAAGGCGCGGCCATCGCCTTTTATGGGAACATCGTCGACCTGCTTGAATACGCAGTCACCCACGCTATTCATATCGACTTGCTCTCGGACCAAACCTCCTGCCACGTTGTTTACGATGGCGGTTACTGCCCCCAGGGTTTGACCTTTGAGCAGCGCACGGACATGCTGCGCAGTGACCACGACCAGTTTGTGCACCTGGTGGACCGCTCTTTGAAACGCCATTTTGAGCTCGTCCGCACCCTGACCGCAAGCGGCGTATACTTCTTCGATTACGGGAACAGCTTTTTGAAAGCAGTGTATGATGCCGGCGTGACGGAGATCTGCAAAAATGGCCGGAACTCTCTGGACGGCTTCATTTTCCCCTCTTACGTAGAAGACATTATGGGCCCCGTATTATTCGATTACGGCTACGGGCCCTTTCGCTGGGTCTGCCTCAGCGGAAAAGCGGAGGATCTGGAAAAAACCGACCAGGCCGCCATGGCCTGCATCGATCCGGACCGCCGCTTCCAGGACCGCGACAACTATGTCTGGATCCGGGATGCCGGGAAGAATAAAATGGTTGTAGGCACCCAGGCCCGTATCCTTTACCAGGATGCTTTAGGGCGCATGGCGATTGCCCTAAAATTTAACCAGATGGTCAGAGCCGGCGACATCGGCCCGGTAATGCTGGGCCGCGATCATCACGATACCGGCGGAACCGACTCCCCGTTCAGGGAAACCGCCAATATCAAAGACGGCAGCAACATCATGGCTGACATGGCCGTGCACTGTTTTGCCGGAAACGCCGCCCGCGGCATGAGCTTGGTTGCCCTGCACAACGGCGGCGGGGTGGGTATCGGCAAGGCCATCAACGGCGGTTTCGGCATGGTGCTCGACGGCAGCCGCCGGGTAGACGAAATCCTTAAAAGGGCTTTTCCCTGGGATGTGATGGGCGGGGTCGGTCGGCGCGCCTGGGCCCGGAACGAAAACGCTATCGAGACCGTAATCGCGTACAACCAAAACCGCCCGGACACGGATCACATTACCCTGCCGTTCATCCCGGATGAAGGACTGCTTGATAAGGTCCTGGCCGAAAGGCTGGAGGCAGATGATAGCGATGGCTGAATTGAGCGGAAACCTCATTGTTGAAAATGCAGCCGAACTGGTCACCTGCAGCGGAACTGCAGCTAAGACCGGAACGCAGATGGCGGATATCGGCATCATCCCGGACGGGGCCGTGGTAATTGAAGCCGGCCGCATTGGATATGTCGGGCCTACCAGCGGGCTACCGGTCGGTCTTGATCGCACCGGTTTTGATATCATCGATGCGTCCGGCAAGGCCGTCCTGCCCGGATTCGTCGACCCTCACACCCATTTTGTTTTTGGCGGTTACCGGCCGGAAGAATTTGCCTGGCGCCTGCGCGGCGACACCTATATGGAGATCATGCAGCGGGGTGGCGGTATTCACAGCACGGTCGCGGCAACCCGCGCAGCCTCCCGCGAAGAACTTCTTGCCGTCGGCCGCAACCGGCTGGAAGCCATGTTGAGCTTCGGGGTCACGACGGTCGAAGGCAAGAGCGGCTATGGCCTCGATCTGGAAACGGAGATCAAGCAACTTGAAGTGATGGCGGAACTCAACACCGGGCACCCGGTCGATATCGTGACTACCTTTCTCGGAGCCCATGCCGTACCCGCTGATTATAAAAACCGGGGGGACCGGTATATCGACTTTCTCATAGACGCTGTCCTGCCGGAAGTGACCGGCCGGAACCTGGCCGAATTCTGTGATGTCTTCTGCGAGCAGGGTGTCTTTTCCATCGACCAGTCCCGCAAGCTACTGACGGCGGCGGCCGAGGCCGGATTGAAATTGAAACTCCATGCCGATGAAATCGTCCCCCTGGGCGGTGCCGAACTGGCCGCCGAATTGGGAGCCGTCTCCGCGGACCATCTTCTGCATGCCTCGGATGCCGGGATTGCCGCCATGGCCACTGCCGGGGTCGTGGCTACCCTGCTGCCGGGTACCGCCTTTAGCCTGAAAGAACCGTATGCCAGGGCCCGGGCAATGATTGCCAAAAAGTGCGCGGTGGCTCTGGCCACCGACCTGAACCCGGGCAGCAGCTTCACCTTGTCAATCCCGCTGTTGGCATCGCTGGCAACCCTGCAGATGGGATTGAGTCCGGAAGAAACCGTCACCGCACTCACCCTAAATGGGGCGGCCGCCCTGGATCGGGCCGCTACCGTAGGCAGTCTGGACCCCGGGAAACTGGGCGACCTTGTTATCCTTGAATACCCCTCATATCGCTTCATCCCCTATCACACCGGGGTCAGCGTCGTTGAAAAAACCATTAAAAGCGGCAATATCGTTTTCGATAAAACCAGATATGAGGCCCCTTATGTCGGCGGACCGGCATGAAGACTTGCAGTTGGACCTGTGGCCTCCGGTTTGCAGGAATACAAACGGTTCCGCCACAAGGAGTGCCTGGGGCGCATTGCGGTTTCAATTGAATTTGGGCGGACATACTCAGTCAGGCCGGGGGTCCGGCAAATCGCTGCTGGTATTCTTTGGGCCGCAAGCCGGTATGTCGAATAAACACTTTTCTGAAAAAAGAGATATCTTCATAGCCGACCAGGAACGTGATTTCGTTGAATGTCCGGCCGCCCTCTTCCAGCAAAGCCTTGGCGGTTTTCACCCGCAATTGCTGCAGGTAGCCCAGAGGCGTCACCCCCGTTGCCCTTTTAAAGCGGCGTTCCAGTGACCGTCGGCTCAGTCCGTGCTCTTGGGCCAGTTGGTCATAGTCCATGGTCTGGGTGTGATGCTGTTCAATCCATTGCTGGATTTTATCAATGGATGCATCACCATGATCCCGGGAGAACAGAAAGCAATCGTAGGGTGTTTGGATTTCACGTCCCAGATCCAGGATCATGGTCTTTGCGCATTGGACGGCGGTTTGCCGCCCGCAGAACTTTTCCACCAAATAGAGTGACAGATCCAGGCCGGCATTCACACCGGCCGAGCAGTAGACGGCCTTGATCCAGGTACATCCGATCCTGCCTTAATTGAACCTGGGGATATTTTTCCCGGAATATTTGGGTAAAACCCCAGTGCAATGTCGCCGCTTTACCATCCAGCAGGCCTGTTTCAGCCAACAAAAACACACCGGTACAGATACTGGCCACATGCGCGCCTTGTTCGTAGTGGCGCCGGATCCAGGACACCAGTTCCGGATTTTTTTCCAGGATCCGTTCGATATAGGTGGCCGAAGCAATGACTATCAAGTCGGTCTGATCAACTTCTGCAATGCTGATATGGGGCTGAATCAGGACCCGGTTGGTCGCTTTGATCGGTTGCCCATCGACGGAGGCGATAGCGACGTCGAAATACGGGGTAGCGGGGGTATTGCTGACCCTGTTCCAGAGTCGCCCGGCCTGGTTCAGGATATCCATAGGCCCGATGATGGTTGTGGCCATAGAGTTGTAAAGTCCTAAAATTGTAACTTTTTTTACTGTTTTTTCCATCTGTTGCATTCCCCTTTGGCTGCGAGGGGGATTTATGGCTGACCAACTTTTATCCCTGCATCGTAGTGTTGTCGTAAACAACTCTCTAAAAGTCATTTATGCCAATTTTATTCTCGAAATGCAACTGCTATGAAGAATTTATGGTCAATCGCATAAACCAAGGAGGATATTCATGAACAAGGAAAAAATCATGGCAGCCATAGCACCTTGCGGCCTTGACTGTGAAAAGTGCTTTGCCCACGTAGATGGCGATATCCGCCGCTACAGCCTCAAGCTCTTGGATAAACTTGGAAATTTCGACATTTATGCCAAGCGTTTTGAAACCCTGGTGGGTGATCCGATCTTTAAAAAGTACCCCGATTTCAAAGCCATGCTGGACTATTTTGCAAAGGAAAACTGCACGGGTTGTCGCAATGAGCAATGCAAACTTTTCAAAGACTGCGGCGTACGCCCTTGCCACCAGGAAAAGGGGGTGGACTATTGCCACCAGTGTGACGAGTTTCCCTGTGACAAAACCAACTTTGACAAACATCTGTATGACCGGTGGGTTGCAATGAACGAAAAAATTAAAAAGATAGGCATCGAGGCGTTTTATAACAAGACATGTAACTATAGCCGGTATCCCTGAATATGAAAAAGCCCTACCAGATAGCCGGGCTTTTTTAATACGATTCTGGAAAGCGGCTTTTCAGCTTAGATTATTGAGTTCAGCTTCCAGGTAACTGATAAATACATCACGCGCGTCGCTTGACTTTTCCTCATTTTTAATCAGAACTATCGAGTACATGGGTAGTTCAGGTAATTGCAGGTGAGAAGGCGCTTTACGCAATCCCTCTTTGAGCGCGCCTTGCGGCAGGATAGAGAGACCCATTCCGGCTTGAACCGCAGTTTGAATGTTGGCAATGGAACTCCCCGTGTACAGCACCTCCCATTTACGATTGGCTTTTTCTAAACCTTCCGTAGCCATTTTTCTAAAAACACAAGGCGACGGTAATAAAACAAGATGAACCACATCATGCAGGGTGACTTCCGCATCCTTGCCAATTACCCAAATTAAAGGCTCCTGCATCAGGACCCGGCAGCTGCCTTGATAAGCGTCTTTACCGGTCACAACCACGTCCAATTCGCCTTTTTCAAAAAGCGGGATAAGATTGATACCGACATCCGTCCACACCTCGAGATGAATATTGGGATACTGTTTCCTGAATCTACCGAGAAGTTTGGGAAGCAGTTCTGGCAAGAAATAATCGATGAGTCCTATGCGTAAGGTCCCGGAAGCTTTTGGTTTTGTGAGTAGGCTGACCGCTTCATTATGGACCGCCAATATGCGTCCGGCATAGTCCAGCAAAATTTCGCCCTCAGGCGTGAGCGCGAGGCTTTTACTCGTTCGATTGAAGACCTGGGTGTCCAGGCGTTCTTCGAGCCGACGGATTTTGACGCTTACCCCGGATTGGGTCAAGCCGATCGCCTGCCCTGCTTTGGTAAAACTTCCGGTTTGCGCAACTTCCCTGAAGCAGCGCAGCATGTCTATGTCGAGATCAATGGGTATCATAGCAAAAATGATAATCAGTCATGCACTGCATGACAACTATTAATTTGCGTTATTGGCAACGCGACATACATTGAGAGCACGAATATATGATTTCGGCAAAATGATATGGTTAAACAGAAACTTTAAAGGAGAAGCACATGAAAGCAATCGTTGCAAAAAGTGGCAGTGAAGCAAAAGACGCAGACGCCTTTATTCTTCAAGAGCAGCCCATGCCTGAGCCGGGCGACCAGGATCTGCTGGTTCGCGTCGTGGCCATCGGCATGAACCCTGTGGATACCAAGGTTCGCAAAATGTTTGAAAATGATGCTGTGCTGGGCTGGGATGCCTATGGAATTGTCGAAAAAGCCGGCGAAGGCGTGACCGGCTTTAAAGCCGGCGACAAGGTTTATTATGCAGGCGATATCACCCGCCCGGGATGCAATAGTGAATATCACCTGGTCGATCAGCGGATTGCGGCATCAGCACCGGAAAAATTATCCCCGGAGGATGTCGCGGCCATGCCGTTGACGTCAATAACGGCCTGGGAGGGTTTGTTTGATCGTATGGGTTTTGTCCCGGAAGCAGGCGCCAACTCAGGTAAAAGCATCCTGATAATAGGTGGCGCGGGCGGCGTGGGTTCCATCGCCATACAGCTGGCCCATTGGGCGGGATTGAAAGTATTTGCAACCGCATCGCGGCCGGAAACAGAAGAATGGTGCCGAAAATTGGGTGCGGACAAAATCCTGAACCACAGAAATAATCTCTATGAAGAGCTGCAAGCAGCTGGAGCCGAAGCAGTTGATACCATCTTTTGCACGACTCAAATGGAGAGGCATTGGGCGGTGATGGCTGATTGTATCCGTCCGCAAGGTCACATCGTTTTCATCGATGACCCGGTCGATGCAGTGGACATCACGATCTTTAAATTTAAAAGCGTCACCATTTCCTGGGAATTCATGTACACCCGATCGATGTTTCAAACGGATGATATGACGGCGCAGGGAAAATTGCTTGCAGCTGTAGCCGGGCTGCTGGATGAAGGCACCCTGATAACAACGCGGCAAAAAACGTTCACCGGCCTGACACCCGAGAATATTCAGGCCATGCACATCAAACAAGAGAGCGGGACCATGATGGGTAAGCAGGTCCTTGTGCTTTAATATGGCCTGGTCACTCGGTTCTTAAAATAGCAAAATTAGAAGAGACATAAAATGACATACTACTCGGTTTTAGCCGTCACACCCACCAGCGAAGATTGGATCCCGGATTACATCGGCCCCGCCAACGCACTCGTTGCCCAGCACGGAGGACAGTATCGATCACGGACTTCCAGCCACGAAAGCCTTGAGAGGGACGGGCAGGATGCTGCATTACGGATTATTATCAAGTGGCCCTCTAAAGAAGCCGCTGTGGCATTCATGAACGACCCGGCTTACGAGCCTCATCTCGCGGCCCGGACCGCCGGCTCGATAAGCCATCACTTCCTGATCGAAGGTAAAGACGACCTTGCCTGAAAGGATTAAAGGGTGAAAAGCATGTATAAAACGATCTTGGTTACCGGAGCGACCGACGGCATCGGGCTGGAGACAGCCAGGATGTTGGCACCGATGGGCCATACAGTCCTTTTACACGGGCGTAACCCGGCAAAACTGGAAAACGTGGAGCGAACACTCTCTGAGCTGCCGGACGGTGGTCGTGTTGAAAGCTACGTTTCTGACCTGTCACGCATGGCCGCTGTAGATGAACTGGCCAAAGTTGTGGCTGAAAAGCACGCCAAACTCGATGTGTTGATCAACAATGCCGGCGTTTTTAAGGCACTCGATCCCATCACCCAGGACGGGTTGGATGTGCGCTTTGCCGTCAACACGATTGCACCCTATCTGTTGACGCAGCGACTATTGCCTTTGCTGGGAACGTCCGGACGCGTCGTCAATCTTTCCTCGGCGGCACAGGCACCCGTCAACCCGGACGCACTTGCCGGACGGGTCAGGTTGTCCGACATGGCAGCCTATTCACAAAGCAAATTGGCCCTTACCATGTGGTCGCGTACAATGGCGCTTTCACTGGGAAAAGGCGGACCGGTCGTCATCGCGGTAAATCCAGCGTCGCTGCTCGGCAGCAAGATGGTGAAAGAGGCCTTTGGAGTGGCGGGCGGCGATCTTCGTATAGGTGCAGAAATTCTCTGCCGCCTTTCACTGGAAGAAGAATTCGCCACTAATTCAGGCCGATATTTCGACAATGATATAGGCCAGTTCAGCTCGCCCCATCCCGATGCCCTGAATCCGCAAAAATCTGAAGAAATTGTGGGCGTTATTGAGACGATACTGGATAAAACAACGCGATAACAACGTTAGGCCTTGACGCTCATTTAAACTGACCCGCCTTTACTCAACCGAGTTGACCCACCTATAGAATTATTCAATTCGCTCAAAGCAACCTATTTTCTTTGAAATCATAAACCAGGATCTTTTCGG
>Ga0126335_1000199_pt1 | contig 28800 bp, 13 predicted proteins | sample OlaspJWI45metaG_FD_108409 | JGI IMG/M metagenome (GOLD analysis project Ga0126335, IMG submission 108409) | Marine gutless worms symbiont microbial communities from Oahu, Hawaii - Olavius sp. 1 OAHU.JWI-45 metaG | ecosystem: Host-associated > Annelida > Digestive system > Unclassified | place... | reverse complement strand
TTGTCTTTGCTGCTTATTCAGTTTATGGATGAATTTCTGTGGCTTATTATTATTATCATTGAGATTTACAGCCGAATAAGGGCTTGAGACAGCTGTACAAAAGATAATGTTTGAGATTGTATCCATCTCAAATCATTGATTGGGTATGCCTAACATAAGCCATCTTAGGGCGTAGACTTAAGACTTGATTAGAATCTCAGTGAGTCGACCGGACATCCAATTCCAATTCTCCAGTCTGAGTCTAGTCTTGGTCTACTGCTGCTTATTTATCACCAACCAAAAATCAACATAAATATGATACACACAGAAAACAACCTAGTGCGACATATTTTTTCGTTCTTTAGCAGTTCAGTTAAAACGAAACGGTTGACAGTTATGCTTATGTTACGTGTGGGTTAACAACATGAACATGTACACAGAATTGTTAGCACTGTGCATAGAATCAAGTCACATTCATTACAAAGACATCATATCGGTGCAAAAGACGTTTTTAGAACATTTTCGACGTGTTTTTAGAACGATATCATTACACGCTGCAATGACACCCAAGCCCAAGTTTACTGCATTATCTTTCTGCCACTAAATAACAGCACTTTTAACTGTTGATATGTCAAAAATTCTGAACCTTTTGCCAAATTGGCAGCCATTTTTGCTTGAAACGACTCTCTAAAACTCCACCAGGAGGCACCAATGGTAGTATCATAACAATAACCACGCAGAAAATGCGTGATTGCGTAGACACTGACGTCATCGCGTCAAATAAATCCACTTGGCTATTTTTATGACTCTTCGTAACAATAGCCAAGTGGCTATTAGCCAAGTGGCTATTTTTACGACTCGTCGTAACAATAGCCACCGCCTAAAAATATAGCTGGTATCGTCCCCGCCCGACCCGCAAAAACGGCCCCGACCCCAATTTTTTACAATTTTTATTTCAAGTTAAATTTCTTTTAAATCCGTTAAAATTGCACTTAAATGACTCCGGGTTTAGTCTTGGGCTTGTGCAGAAATGTTTATTGCCGATGAAGTGGTTTCTAGTATTTAACCAGATTTTTTTTCACATAATAAATAGCGGTACATGTATTTCTCATAGACATCACTTGTTGTTCACTTCATATCGCACCTGGACTAAAATGACATGATTTCAAGGCATTTAGTTGTTCCATCGACTCATTCTTCATGCCAATTGGCCTGTAAAAAATTATTTTTTAAAAATTCCCACCCACCTCTTACTCCAGAAAAGGATGATCATTTGATATTGTAAACGTTTAAATGAGACTTGTGAACTTCCAGTGATCTGTTGGAACTATGGAAGGCAGACTTTGAGTCTCGAGACCTGAGTCTTGGTCTGGAGACGTCTCGGGACCCAATTTTCAGAGTCTTGATCTTGGACTTGGGACCTTTGAGCCTCGGTCTTTTTCTTGGAGCTCAGAGTCTCTGTCTTGAGATGCTCGAGTCTTGGTCTTGGTCTTGACACATTGGGTCTTGGTCTTGAAGAAATGAGTCTTGAATCCAAGTGTGATGGAGGACATAGTGTTAGTTATTGTTAGTTTTGTCAAAGTGGGACTGAAGCAGTCAGTGTTGTCACGTGTGCAATGGCACCACAATGAAAATAGCAGAAATTGGTATTTAAGACCTGACCATCGTGCCAGTAAGCATCGGTCATTGGTAAGTTAGTGCCATGCGGTTACTTTGAACTTGAACTTAAATTTACCGAGTAAAAGTGTTAAAAACTTTTGAATTAGCACAGTGTGCATTTAATTATTTGACCTAGTGTTTTACAGTCACTGACATCAGCAGACTAAAAAACAAAATACCATAGTCATAAACATTCCAGTATGAAACAAGAGCATACTATGGGAAAATACACTTATCAGTAAATCACAATGGGGTCTGTGGAACTTATATGGCACGGATGGACAATTCTATCCCAGTTATTGCAGTTGGATGGAATTGAGCCATTTTCCGTACCAGTTTTCTGGCCAAATGCCATGTCTATGTCATTAAACATGTGGTCATCAGAGGCAATGTTGTGTGGCACCAAAATGCATTTGACAGCTGTGCTCCATCCTGACCCATCCCCAGATCTCAGCTAGATTTATAGGCCATACTTCTAAGGCAGTAGTTCTCAAAGTTTTCGACACTGTGGATTATCTATCAAGATTTGCAACTTCAGTGGACCACCTGCACATTAATTATCAGTTGTAGCCAGAAAAAAAACAATGAGTTAAAAGTGTAAATACTTGGTTACTGTAAAATTGCTATCACTAACATCAAAGTTTAAGCTAAGTATCAAACAATGCATACAATTTCAAAGGTGGAATTGCATTGTTATGACTTTGTGACCAGAAATCGGTATATTTGTCCAAGTTATAAATTTTAAGCTTCAGGTATCAGCCTACCAGGCCACAATCCACCAGTGAAAACCACTGTTCTAAGGGAAGCAAAGGTATGCTATTAGTGTTTTTCATCAATGATGGCAATACAGTATTAGCAATACCAATACTAGTATTGCTAAATGCTTGCTATATTAGCAATGCTGGCAAGGGGAAACAGGAATTGAAATGGGTTGTATATACTCTTGCTTTTGTTACATGTCTACATTTGTCTGATATTCAGTTATGTCTGTCTGCCATACTGTGCTGTTCCCCTACTCTGCTATTTGTGCTAAAGTTGTAGCATTTTTTCATTTAAAACTTAATGCATAAGTGTTGTCTTACATCAGCAATTGATCATGTCTGCAATTGACAAATATATGTGCTACCAGAACTTGCAATGGCTCGTGGTCATCAGAAGATTCAGTCCCAGCAGAAGAATGCTGAGAAGCAGGCTAAAATGAAGAAGTCACAGGGCTCAGATCAGAAGAAAGCTGCACAGGCCGCACTCGTTTATGTGTGCGCTGTGTGCAAGGCATGTTGCTTGTTGTCATATTCATTCTTTTAAAAACACTGATAGTGTTATTAAAGATGCTTTATCTGACAGCACGATTACTTGAAAAGTTACAGATATAGTCCATGAATTTTTGAAAGAGAAGCCTAGCAGCAGTTGGTCTATAGGTTGCTTAGATTTAAGGGATGATTAGCAACCAGTTATCTTGTACTGGATTGTGCTAACATGTAGCTGCATCAAGCCTATTGGCCCTGGCAATATTGTTATTAGGTTTTGTCAAAAGTACAAAGACCCTGACCTTGTTTTTCATTTTTTGAATTCCCCTGAGTGCTTATAATTGAAAATTTTTAATAGTCAGTTTTTTGAGTATAATTAGTTATTTTGTCTTGATTAGAATATCTCTGTAAAAATAGCAGTTTTGATTATTGATTTTTTGATTAGTCATTAATTTAGAAGTGCTATTTTGACTTCTGTCATTAGTTACTTTCTAGCTGGCTATGCAGTTTATGTGTGTGGTGCACGTGTGGTTTTCATTACAGACACAAATGCCGGATCCCAAAACATACAGACAACACTTTGAAAACAAACATCCAAAGAATCCACTGCCTGAAGAGCTGCAGTCTGTTGCTGTTTAGATCCTCACTTGCTTCCTACGTGGAATACTGGAATACATGGAATATTCTCTGTGTGTAAATGTTATTCATCTTTCATTGTTTATTTTGTTTTACAATTGCTGTTATCACTATGTTAGTTACTTAATTTGATTCATTTTTTAAATTGCCAGATGTACATATTATGTATTCACACATATACTGTTGCTGATGTATTTATAATAGCACAGTTTTGTGTGCTCTAAGGTTCTTTGAAGTGGTAGATATTTGAAAAGTCGTTTAAAAGTAGTTGAATTTGATTTCAGAATAAAATCAGAAGCATGCTGTGAAATTCTGTAGCACTTTGAGTGACTTGACCTGAGCCAGTGAGCTTGCTTGATATTCTTGTTAGTGGTATGACAATATGAACTATGCAGCCATAATGTGTTTAAGCTTAAGTACCAGGCAGATTTGAAATAGAAATATGTATAACATTGTATTTTCTGTTGCAGATCAATTCACAGACTCATCCTGGTACCAGATACATTTTCACTCTTTTGTACTGTGTTCTAGTGACATGTTTGGTGGTATTTTTGCTTTTGATAGATAGTAAATAGTTTTTAAATCTCAAGACTTGGAGTGAGACATTCCTAATGACATTGCCATAGATCAGTATTCCTACACACTGCACAGTGGTCTGATTTTCTTGTACATTTCCATATATTTATACAGTGGAAATGAAATGTTTACAGTGTGCACTGTTGATTACCGGTATGTAATTTCAATTTTTGTTCGTAGTTTTTGTTTGGTCACTTTCTAATACAGACATGTACAGTTATCTAAGTCTGTGTAGAAATTATGTGCTCCCATGTGTTGCCAGAAATCTCAGTTGTGAAAAACTTATTCTAGATTGTTGTGTGTTAACAACTGATGATTGTGCTACAAGAAACTGTGGTCAGTAATTGAATACAAGTGCTTGTTAACATTGCCTCTGTCTGTTTGCATTCTGTTCAGTCTGAAATAAACAACTTTTTTGTTACTACAATGTCTCAGCACATTAACAACCTGTCAGAACCATACATATGTTAATACTGTGTTATAATGTATTTAATGTCACTATCATTTGACAATACCTGTAACTTGTTTTTGAAACATCAAATAAACCATGTTTTGAGTTGAGTTTTAATTTCTATTCTTGTCAAGATGTTACTGCACAATTTATGGCAAGTGACAAGTCATCAGTATAGTTGTAGAATTTGTAGTAATTAGACTGTCATGTTTTTATGTCTCGGCCTTATTGTCGTAGGGTCTCAAACGCCTTGTTTGCACAGTAATTCTTGAACAGAACTAATTTTCACTAGTTCACACTATGGTCAGTGAAAGACCCCATTAAATATAGAATGGCCTTGACCTTCATTTTCGAGGTCATTACCTGTGCACATGCTGCGAACAGGTATTGTTTTTGCTGGTGTCTGCGTGTGTGTCCGCACAAATTCTCGAAAATTACTTATTAGTGCTTGGTAGGAATATGCCTCATGGTGAACGCTAGAAGTGGTTGGAAGTTGGTGACTTTTGACCTTGAGAGCTATTTTCGTATTCTTCCAGCTCAGGCTATACCTTTCGAATGGCTTTACCTAACAGCTTGATTTTTTGGTATGGTGAGACACCTTCAGTTTCAAGGTCATGGGTCCAAGGTCAAGGTCACGGCAGCGCAAAAGCTGTAGCGTGCAACTCAAAAAAACTGGTCGGAATCTACTGGGGCTTGATCGGACGGAATATCTGTTACGATAGTGCTCGAAGTAATTCCGAACTTTTGACATTTTGACTTTGACCTTGGGACATATTGTCATATTTTTCCAATTCAAGCTCAAGTTTTGAATGCCTTAAGCTAGCAGCTTCACTTTTAGTGTGAAGGTACATCTTTAGAATATCTAGGTTACCGAGTTTCAGGGCCATGGGGTTAATCTCAAGGTCACGGTTTCAAAACAGCTGCAGCGCGCAGGTCTGTGCTCCCCTTGGACACAGTTTAATTTTCGTACTGTTACGAATGATTAAAGATATTCAACTGTGCAACATGTGAATGGTGCTTGCTACAATTCACCGTCACGTCGGCGAGTCCATGTCATACAGAAGGGGTATCTAGTCGTTGAAGAGACTGCTAAGGTGTAGGGCCTAGGGAACTGCTGTCCTCTATACAGGTTTTGATTAACAAGAGCTCAGCTGTTGCTGATATGGCCGTGCAACGTTGCAAAACTCGAATTGTGATGGAAGTGGATCGGCTTTGGAGAAAATGTGTTGACTGCTGTGAACAAAAATTAATGTTCCGTGATGGAGATGGGGCAGGAGGAAACTGAAAATACGGCATCGACGAAGACTGTTGCTGTTTCAGCGCAGTTTGCTGCTAGACACATATTTCTATTTAATAAGGGTTGGTCAGTTTTTGGTGAAAATTAGAGGAGACGCACGCGTCAGTGGTCGTGAATCATTGCTACAATTTTGTTGCAGACAGTTTCTGTCTAGCTTTATCCAGTTTGATGTGGTTCGCTCCGACACATACTGCTTTAGGTGAAACAACACCATGGAATGACTATAACGCCGCTCAAGGTCAGTTCAGGTCAACGATTGTGGTAACAGTCGAAAGCTGGTATGCAACCACGGACGGGCGGACAAATCGTTTCCTAGCAAATACTGCGCTTAGCTATAGGCCTACGTTGCGCGGCCTGTATAAGACGTCCGAGATAGGTTGTCTGTTTTGAGTTATTACTAGTCTCATAGTTAATAATGACAAGTCTTTCAAAACAACGGCCATGCACGACTGCATGCCAGTCTGTCTCTAATCATGTTTGTCGCAATCGGATACGATGTATTTCAATCTCTATAGCTCTATTGATGCTTGAACGACGTCTCTCCCTTTTGCCACGTAGGCACACAATCGGTTATCAGCGTGCTGTCGACGCATTTGTACATTGTCGCCTTTGGAAGCATTCACGACACACATGAATGGACACGAACAGTAGCAGCCAACATAGGATCACGATCACTCGCGCACTGTCTGCATGCGCACAAGATCTATCGTGCTGACGGACAATAATATATTGTCGAACAGTAGCGCTCTAGCATCCACCACGGTAGCCTACTGATAATGACGAAAAATTGTCTATTCTGCTACTAATCGTTCATACAAGAGTTTACCATTTCATAGGCTCTGGCAGACTTCATTGAGTTCTTGTAATACGAGCAGTCGCAGAAATCGCCGCGCGTCGCGTGATAGGCCTACTGGTCTCGACCCATAATTGATCCTGACTGACTACTCGATCCAATCCAAGCTGACAAAATAATAATAGTCATGATTTTTAAGATCTTGTGTGTGTGTTGAGGTTGAGTAATTTATAGGGGTGGTACAGAGTCGCTTATCGCCAACAATGAGTGTGGCTCTCACACGAAGACAGCACAGCAAAATATACCAAATATTGGAGAACATGATCCTGAACCAAAATAGTTTTATAGGTCGACTAAACACAAAATGAGACTAAAGTGCAAATAATATGTTACAGTTTGGAAACAAAAATCTCGCTTAAACAACATAACATCGAAATTGCTTAGCTAAATTTAGTGCGTCGCTGGAGGTATACAAATAGTTCATGACAATATATTCGCCAATCGGCCAATCAGTTAAGTGGACACAAACGTTTATTGTTGTTCATGTTGTCCGACTAATTTGCGGAAGCGATAATTCACACAGTTCGAAAGATGGAAAGTGCTCATGGTGTGATGCTATACAAATAAAAAAACGGCGACTATCGTTAATCTTCTGGTTAAGAAGACCGGCTGTCAGAAGCGAGTTGTAGATCACAGGAACTAATGGATGACAGACTGTCGGGGTCACATTGCAGCTCACGGCCAGAAGTCGCTGCAAGCAGGCGCGTTAACGCTGCTGTGTGGTATGCGTCTGTGAACATTAGGACACGTGCGATTCAACTGCAGCAACAGCAAGCATAGAGTGATGACGTTAGGCGCTGTGTCGCTAGCGGGGGCGTCGCTACGCTGATATATAGATTCGCCTCGCAATGCATCAACGGCTGGCTGCTTTCCGGCCGGACCGGCGGATTGTTGAAAACCTTAAGCGAACGCCCTAGTAATTTTTAAGGCTCGTGACTCGTGTGTGCTCGACGTTATGCCGCCTGTCAGACAGCGCGGTGCCGACAGGCCAAAGCGGCCGACCTATACATGACTGTTGTGTAAACAGCGCCACCACACCTGCGGGCACAGTCGCAAACCGCATGATGGAAAACGTCGACAAGCCGTCGTCGATCATCGTTGAAAACGTTTTGACGGTCGCCGAATACGTCATCGCTTGTCGCTAGCGACAACGCAACGAGCGACTTGACCAGCGCAGTAATCGCCAACTCGTTACAGTCGTTAGTCTGTCAGTCAGTTAATCTGACGGTCTTACGGCATGCTGCAAGCGACGACGACTGTAGATCTGGAGCCAGACGATAGCGACGGCGTAGACAACGCCTCCGCGACTTCGACAAGGACGACGTCGTTGTCGGGACGTCGTCGGTACGTCGCCAGCGGCGGTCACTCGAGAAACAAGACGCCGCCTCCGTCGACGTCATCGGGTACAACTGCGACGACTCAGTTCAGCGTCAACTTCGACCTGGCGTCGCCAGCGACCGACAGCGACGCCCGGCCAACCAGCGACCAGGGCCGCTGTCGGTTTAACCGCCGAACGACGACGGTACTGGCCGGTGCACGGAACAAATCGTCCAGTGGACAGTACCACATGCAACCGCGACGGTCTCTCCTCGGCAAACCCATCAACTACCGTGCTCACCGGCGTGACGTCAAGTACCGTCGAGTGCAGAACAAAATATACAATTTTCTCGAACGGCCGAAGGATTACCCGTCGATATCTTATCATTTGATCGTGTAAGTCATTGCTATCCTTTTGTCATGTACAAAAACGTAGGCCTACCTCGGATATGTTGTGACAGAATTTTATGGTATACTAAATGTCAAAGTGGGATTTCGTTCTGACGGGCTGTTCTTTGTCACCTGTGATGTTATTTTGGGCGGTAGAGAATCTGATTACTACAGACATATATTTTAGGTTGTCGGATAGAATTTGCACGTTGAAACCTGGCGGCACTCGCTTTCAAGCGTAGACGTCATGATTTTTACAGTTGGAAAAAGTCACGCACCGAATATGAATAAGTGTTAGACTATATCATGTAATTCGTTAGCTTCTGAATTTTTATAGGCTTATACTTCACTTCTGACATACAAAACCGAAGGCGCACATCAGGCTCAGTGTCGTATAACGAGGATGTCAAATTGCGGCGTCGGCGAGTTAGGTCGCAAAAGGTGTGGCGCTTTCGTTAATTATTCACTTTCTTGTCATCTTGCTCTACCGGACGCCACGACTGGAATGAGTTGGTAGCTCCAGCAGCAGGCAACTGCCAAGCATCAGTCAGCGAACGGTGCCAATTAAATATTTCCGCCAAATAATATTAGCTGTATGTGACGTAATGGTGGCTGCTCTACGGTGACGTCAGAGCATGAGTCTGCAGCATCTGCAAATTCTGCAGCAGCCTGCAAGCGGCTAATCAGTGCTCGTCGTCGGCCGCTCGTGCTAACAGCATTACTTGCTGATATTTTCGCTCTCTCTGCGGAACAGGCAGTAGTGTACTATATGCGTTGGTAGATGGACAGACACAGCTCTGGAGAGTGGGGTGTTTTCTGTCGGTGACGATGTGCTGTCGGTCAGTATAGGTCGGTCGGTCACTGTAACATGTGGGAAGGCTGCGTCTTGATGCGCGTAAAGCTGCTGCCACTGAGATACGACCGCCACTGCCTGACAGCAATAAAACAGCCCCAGCTGTCGCTGCAAAACTGCGCGATGCACCACGTTTTTCAGAAAGGTTTTACGCATAAAGATCAACTGAGAGCTGAAAATGTCACGCAACAAACGAAGTTATCAGTTATATCTTATTTAGGGCCTGGTGATCGACTTTTGGCAGACTCTCAAGTTCTAGATCACTGGGACTGTCTATAGATTATTTATTACAAAGCTTTATTCACCAAAGATGGTCATACAAATATAACAAAAAAAGAAATAAATATATACATATAACATAACTACAATATCGTCCTCTTGTAATGATAGCTATATATGTGAATGCTATAGTATAAATATACTTTTGTATTGAACATAGAAACGTTAGGGCGACTTTATGAGTCCCCCGTTCTCGTTGTTATCGACAAATGGCACGCTGGCATAGTATAGCGACAACGAAAATTATTGGAAGTAGCGAAATTTAACCCCCTCCCGTATTTATTCCCAAACTTCGTAAACCGATAGCAACTAAAATTTGCTTGGTTGTGGTTGATTATGTTGGGGACAGAATCATTTTCATCCCGGTCCGAACAATGCTTGTTGCCCTGTACACTGTACAGTTAGATCAGCAGAAGATCGCAACTAGTAGGCCTATGCCAATCTGACATTATTATCTGCCTTGCCAGAATTGGAACCAGCTATTGTAACGATTAGACCTGTAAGCCGGCTTAGCCATAAATTTCGTCCGGCTTAGGAAGAATTTCGGCTTATTTTCGGCTTGTTGGATCCTGATTTGAAAGCCTTTGCATGTCGTAGCTTGTCTGTAACGGCTGAGTCCCGTTTTTTCGGTAGCAGGTAGTGTCGACAGGACGATTCACGTAAACCACATCGCCCGAAGAACCGCTTAAGACAGATGCTGACGCGCCGTGACTCAAGCGAATCAACGCTGGCGAAGATGAGAGCCTTCGTAGAATTTTGAAAAAATACGAGATAGCTGCTCTAACCAATCAAGCCTAACGCAACCTTATACCGCCCATGGATAAACCTTGCTTTTACTCATTACCCATATACCCATAGGCCTATACAATTCTGTTCTACACTGATTGAACAAAAGAATCGGCCTTGACTATAACCCATTAGGAAACCTAAACTCCGGCCGCAGACCGTGAGCAAAGCTCATTAGAAGCGCCTCATTGCAGCGCGTATTCGATGCGGCTATCGCTAAATTACGTTGGCGTCTTGTTTGTCGTTGCTTCTATATGTCGATTTGTGTTTTTTTCTACGATAACGTTGAACTGAGGCGAAGGCACAAAAAGGTTTATCGACAGTCGCCAGATGGCGACACGGAAATGTCTTTAACTGTTATGTACGCTGTTTGTAGACTATTAGATACGTTAGACATCTGTAGTAATATATTATATACCTGTAACATTTTTATTAAAATGGGAGCACAGATCTAATCTTTAGGCACATGTTACAGCGTATTTGTTATTTATCTAACTAAAACACAGGAATAAAGTATTTTTTACCATTATAACAATTACTGATAAAACGGGTCACTCAGTACTTCGTGACAGGTAAAATCTGCAGACTAGTAAGCACGGCCAAGCACATACAATACAAATAGTACGCGCGCACGCGCGCTTTCTTACTATGGCCTGGCACCGGTCTACGACCGGTATAATGCAAGCAATTTGGCTAACGCCAACATAGCGCTCGTCGGCGGTCATGGCGCCATCTAGCGAATTCGCTTAAATAGCGTTGTATAATGTATATACGCTTTTGAAAGGGGACACGCGCGCGATCTTACTATGGCCGCAGCCGGCCGGGCCTTCGGCCCAGAACCGGGCTGTGCCCGGTATAACATTGATCTATTGTGGAAGGATCAAAGATGGTGTGCAAGTTGGGCCCATCCCAGGCAACAATGTTTTAGGTGGAGACTCACTGACTCAGCTTCCCCCCCCCACGGGAAGCGGCCCTGCAGTGGGGGGAGTTTCGGGAGTTGTTACTGTTAGCCAATTGATGCAACCCTGCGACTCAGAGTGACTCAAAATCGCAGATAAAGAAATGGTCAACGTCTAATAAACGCAAGGCAAAGGGCAGATCTGCAGATCGTCACGTCATGTAATTCTAATTGTATTTTTCTGCAGTAAAGTGCTGTATAATCACGACTTATACATCATTGCGGCCGCGGCTAAGCTCGCGGCTGAACCGGCGGCTTAGCCGAATTTTTTTTCGGCCGGCGGCCGGCGGCTTACAGGTATACCGGCGGCTTAGCCGAATTTTTTTTCGGCCAGCGGCCGGCGGCTAATTCGGCGGCTTACAGGTCTAGTAACGATACGCGTTATCCGTCTGTCTGTCGGATCGTTCGTCTGTCCGTGTATAACACGCCAATATCTCCATAATTAAGCGAGGTAGTGATAGAGTTACGTTACGGTTAACGGTACATATTAAACGCGAATAGAAAATCAAGGTAAGATCTACTTGATTTCGAATCTACCATCAGATTTGCGTTCAAAAGTACAACTGCAAAGTTTCGCCATTTTGAATGTGCAACGGGCCTGACTATCGTTTCGTCGCATCTGAGGCGATACATTATTCTACGCATTGTTGAATTCAGACTTGTTTGCGCGTGTCGGCGACATACAGATGTGTATGTGCCATGTGGTATAACAACTAGTGAATGAAATCGGTCGACAGTTGACCCACTCATTACACGGTTGACCTGATTTCTCGTCGTACTATAGTTGTGGCTGTGTGCTTTCTGTTGTATCGAGCGCCGTAAATTCGTCGTGTCCGGCCGATCGTCGGCAGACCGTGTAACATCGTCGATGACGTACCGTAGTGTCTACGTGTGTGTGCATGTGCCTCGCTGTTTGCTCGCTGCCGTCGTCCAGGCGACGCCGGCCGCTCCCTTCGCGGACGCATTTTCTGTTTTATGTATACTCGAACTCAGTTGCAGCCGCAGCCGCTGCAGAAGCTTAGGTAATCTAGGTGTTCTATGGGTGATGTGTATTCACAACTCGCACGCTACTCCAACATCTGCCTGACTCCGCGACCGTCAGCCATCGTCGTCTAACGCAGCCGGACAAGACAGAACGCAGTATGAAGCTGTTCAAGTTGCAGTCTCACTTGGATTTGAGAAAATACTATTTTACTGCTCGTGTCGTGACTAGAATTCGTTGCCGACTGACGTTGTGAAAGTACCGAGCGTTGATGCCTTCAAGGTGTCTAGATAGGTTCTGATCGTCGCAAGAGGTTCGCTTCAACTACAGTTTGACATATGAATCATTCGGTCGTCTGCTGGTTACAAATTACGATCTGGATACACAGGCCTTCATCCAGTAGCCGTTTGCGTTTGCGTTTGATACCTGCTGTAGTTGATGTGCTTGCGGCAACGAGTGTCTTATACAGTGTCTCACAAATATCGGGATGGAGGACCGAAATATCGAACACAACAAACGCCTTCACGACTTTGATCTTTTCACTAAGAAATACACAATTGTCTGCAAAAAACTATGCTTCAGCATTAAGTTTACGAAATGTGCAAAATTTAAAGGCACTATTCCAGTAGGCCTATCATGGTTACGGTAACTGAATCTCCCGTCGTCTTTACCAAGCCTGTGTACCATCTTTAGTTCCTTGATAACGCTATTTTCCAGCGCCTGATTTGCCACATTTACAACTATGGCACGAATATGTCAGTGGAGATCCGGTGTCTGCATGCTTGTGCAGATGGTGCCATTTGTAGCAACAACTGTCAGCACAGGGCTACTCGCAGCACCATTTGGGCAATAAAACGTTTATTTCATGGAAGTATCTCGACAAACATACGTAACAGCAATGCAGAAAGGAAAAGTGGTTCACTTGTGTTGGGACACGGTGTATGAGCCAGATATTAATTTGTTGATTTGCCCTATATTACTAAGGTAATTGTATATGACGTGGCATATGGCAAAAATAACGGCGATATTCGCGGAATGATATTTGTGCATTTATCGCTTAATCTGCTGTTTAATTAACAATAAATCTCCGGGTATTACAATAACGAAGTGTGGCCGACGCAATAACGTTGCCGAATGCGTGCCATCACGCGCAGTGACAAGTGGCCGCGGCCTTTATGGGCGTAGTAATGACCCACGAAGCACGGAAACATGCGTTGAGATGCTGCTTGAGTATCATTTCTTCGGCACCGTGGCGCCATATACACCATCATAAACTACATATTCGGTTTATTGTTGAAAACGTTAGGTTAAACTACATTGTAAAGAAGCTTGGTGGAATTATGAAGCCATGCTGGCAGAGCCAGAACTGGTAAATGGTCAAGAAAAGTTCATAACAAACCGTCGTCAGTCGAGTTAGCACCATTTTGCAAGTGGCTGCATATTCGCATTTTCCGTTGCATATTAGGAAGACAAAGGAGGAACATTGTATTAGATGGGGGTCCCGATCTCCCCACGGCGAGGGGGTGGACTGGGTTCGATGCGGCCATCGCCAAATTACTTTGGCCACTTGTTGTCATCATCGTCATCAATATCAAGTTCTATCGCGGCATTGCAGGTGGTCTTTGCAGAACTGCAGTGCGGCGCACTTGTTGACGTAGTAGCCAAGGCCTAGCGAAGCGTCATGTGACTCAGACTGTGGAGTAACGGAGTGTGATGTCATCGCTGCAGGCTGTCCAGTGATGTATGCTTTGTTAGCAATCAGTGGTCTCATGACACGAATATGCTCGCGGTGTAAAGACGCCAATAGACCACACACGGACCGACAAATTCGCTTGTTGCGAAATCACGCACATTTGCCCATCGTTAGCTATTACCTACAGCTGTGCAAAATCAGCGTACCGAATATTGGCGCAGAAGCTTAGCCTTGGCTAAGTAAGTAAGTAAGTAGGTCTACGTCCCACTCGACACATAGCAGTCCATTTCAGAGACGAGTCTTAACAGGCTGCCGATTCCACTGGCACTGACAATAAAACATTTACCGAACAGAAAACTACACTGTGTCCCAATTGAAGTGACGCCAAAGTACAAGCTCAAACACAACATAACGCAATTTGCTGCTATTTTCACAACAACAACTACTATCTGTCATATACGTTGCAGTTTTAGCACTCTTACTTACATAGTTTATAAGATACAAACGTTCACAAATATGTACGACAAAACTGATGTTTCCAATATGGAAAAGATACAACGCCCTCTATTTACACACAAAATTGGAGTTTCCTAGCTAGAGCCGTTCCGGAGGTACGATGGGGGTCCCAAAATTCAAAAGTAGGTCACCAGGGGAGGGAGGTTCTTGGGGGTCTGTTCAGGGAGAGGGGGTGTTTGTGATGGGTCAGGCAGAGGCATCAAAAAAAAGTGGCCGCAGCCGGCCAACCCTGAAGTGCTGTCACGCACAGAATCACAGACAACACAACCGGATTGCATATTGCTTTCGTCGCCTATACACGCAAGCGGAGGCATAAAACTGTTCATGGACAAACATACAAATATAAAACAGCGTGCAACAACAGTTACAACACCCTGGTCTGGTCCTTTTTAACGACATCCGGCCAGGAAACGAAGTGGGTCGACTCTTACCCTCCTACAACTCCGGAGCAGGGCTGTAGAACATGGGTTTTAAAAGCCTAGGATTTTTAGGTTTTTAAGGACCAAATAAACTTTTAAAAAGTACTATCTCCGGTTTTAAGGGTTTTTTTAGTTATTTATTTTGTAATTTAATATAACTAATATATAAATTTACGCTGTACTTTTCACTTTGTGGCGTTTGGATTTGTCTTTAGTAAGATAGAGTAGACCTATTGATGGATCAATGTAGAATGTATGTAGAATCTTCTCTGGCGTTACTTCTTACCCCGGAACAAAAAAACTAGAAAAGCAGTAAAACCTAAAAAGCTAAAAAAAAATTAAACACGTTTTTTTCCAAAAAAGACTAGTTTTGTGCCGGAGCAGGTGAGCCTTGAGCTCGTGCACGTGCAACTCTAGGCGCTACCTTTCAGTCACTGAAGATCAATTTATCGACCTCGTTCAGTCGCGGGGAAATAAACGGCTATGTCGATTTTAATCGACATTCTGTTACAAACTGACAATGTATCACTGACATTTCGCTATAGTGACAGGCCGCGTAACAACGCGGCACTTCGCGTATTGAACGTTCGCCTCAATAGACCTGCTGACGGCTAGGCAGTTCAGTTTACTATGCCTATATAAAAAACTAGAGAAAGAAAGATAAACACTGACGCCTGAAGCAATTAAAGTCAAGATTCTTACGGCCCTGTTTATCTATCTACAGTGTTCAGCCCACAAAATTAACCCACTACGAATGTATTTTTCAAAATCATCAGCCGGCAGTATGCATGCAGCTGTGAAATTGCACAGACGAAATTCGCAACTTCTCATAAAAGGGCGACTGAAAATGCGAGACTTGGATTTGCGGCACCAGTTTGCAAGGGTGGAATTTGCTGGACATGAAAATGCAGGCGGGTAAGTCACCTCTGCCGGGTGTGCGATCCCATATGGTAAGTGATTTCCCGTAGCGGTGTGGTGAAGTTTCACAAACTGCTATATCCTTACCTTTACCTTTACCAACTTGCAGGAGTGGAAAATGAGGGAAAAGTTTGTATGGAAAGCCAATTTGTGAAAAAGTGTCTCAAAGCAGTTGTATCTATGTGCAGAATTATTCCTTCACTGCACGTATATTTGATAAATGAATGTAAAAATAAAATATATTGCATAATCACCGACACGCAATTGACAGCACAACTTGTGTAAAAGAACGAAAAAAGTAAGTAAATGAAAGTCAATATCATGACATGATTGTTAAAGTCATCATATTCAGACTAGTACAGACGCATAACCATGGTAATCTCTGAGCAGCAGACCAGATGGGGCACCGCGCGCCTGTTGTTCTAACTGGGCGATTGCCCATCAGTATAGCAAACAGCAACGCCGTGTCGTTATCCCCGGCAGTCACTTGTCCGCGATAGAAAGGTCACTGACCCAGCGACGCGAAACGACTGACGGACACTGCCTGGTCGCTGCCCTGCGGATTGGGCGGCGGACTCGGTAGCGCAGTACGTCGACGCTTGTACATCGAGTTCTCAACTTCTGCAAACGCCACTTCATGAGCTCCTGCACCAGATGTACGGCAGACGTCGTCAAAGATCTGTCGCAATGGCAGTTCCTCCTCGGCGGCGCGCTTGCGACACGTGCTCGGGATTGTCAGCCTGGCAGTCTCTGATGATGCATCGCCGTGATCGTAATGTGGATGCTAAAACACCATACGATACAACACGTGTAACAGCCAATAACAAAACCGGAAACTAGGCCGGGTTTCACAAGAATACTTAATCTACTTGGCGACAACCGGCTTCAAACAAAACGGCTTGTAAATTACAACTTTTCTTATACATACAACCTCAAGCCATGGAGATGGCACGTGTCTTCTGACCCCGGAGCACACAGAGATATAGACTAATTCTTTCATTTCATCTGTCAACTTAACTTTGGAACGAAATTTGTACTGCGACGTACATTCGACGCAAATTAACATCAGCATCATCGACTGCACGTCAACAAACTTAAAGACATGAGCAATTAGAGATTTCTGACGTCGCCAACAGATCCGGATCAAATCCAAAATTTAATAGAGTCTTCCTAGAACTAAGATCCATCACTGGTGAAAATTTCGTAAAAATCCACATGTAAAACAGCCTAAGTCGTTAGCACTATATTACCAATACGCGCAGCGAGCAATGTCTACGAAAACATCAGGTGACTTACCCCGACGAAAAATTGATCTGCAACCAACTTCACGGAACCGTCGCATCCACTATCGCGGCACTTGAAGTATTTTACGGCACCGACAGTGCGCACTCTCTCGTATAGTTGATTCCCGTGTGCGTACACGTAACCTCTTCCTTTCTGAATCGCCGTGTACTCTGTTTTTTCGGTTGTGTCGATATGATATCGTCAGACAGACTGATACGGACGCAACACTCATGCTTTGCTTTTATAGACGAATTGCTTTGCTGGTTTGCTCAACGTTTGATTTCTACTCAGGCAGTCGGCGGCGAAATCTGGTGCTTTTTTTGCCTACTCATGCAGTCCTGCTCGGCAGTGGACAGACATATGCAACACTCAGTGTTCCATACAATAGCGTTTCCCTCATTTTCATGTCCTGCATTTTCCACCCTTGCAATTGGTCCTGCATTTTCATGTCTCGCAATTTCCACCCTTGCAAGTTGGTGCCGCAAATTTATGTCTCGCATTTTAAGCGTCCCCCTCATAAAAGAGCAGATTTTTCCATAATATTTCCACAGTTATCAAAATTATATTTTCCTAATAAACACGCATTTTTTATTTTTATGCAAGTTACTTTTGAAATGGTAAGTAAGTTCGAAACTGATGGCGTGTTGTGCGTGAACGAACGAAAAAACTATCAGCAGTTATCATTCATCAATGATGCGATAACCTAATGCTTCACATGATGTTAAATTAAAAAAGAACACCATCTGCTGCTACGCAAACACTGAAACACTTATCGTCCAGCCTCCAGGGAACAGAGAGTCCTTAAACAGGTAAACGGATACTCGATATAGCGCCTCTGAATGAGGTTAACCCGCTTCGATACGGCACGCGTTGTCATGGATCTCACAGTTTTACTTGCACACCTACGCGTTTATGCACGAACGAAATGAAATATATATATACATGCCTTTGCCTTACCAGTCGAAGCTGGTCCTCATTTACCGACCCTGGAACGATGAAAGGCAGAGTTGGCGAGCAACTGGTGAGAAAACGGTCTGCTGAGGACCGCTACGTGGTGGATATCGAAGTTGTTAGCTGTTCAAACCGCTACGCCTCTCTGAGCAAGTAGGTGTAAGCAGCTAGCCCACAACTGCTGCCAAAAAGTACAACGGCCAAGAGTCGAATGCTGTAAAAATACAGGTACATTTACATTACATAAATCACCATCATGTTCATCGTTTATATTTCAGCAAGTTGGCCAATAAGCCACGTCAACACGGCGCTTTACAAATTTTGTATTATTGTTATTATTATTGTTATTATTATTATATAAAAGAGGCATTCGACACAGACGAATAAACAGGATACAGCAACTGTACGAGTGCGTGAGAGTATTACAGTCGTCTACTGGTGCTGGTTCGTATTCGAGTCCTAGATGTCGTTTGGCGAGATGATATCGACGTTTTCTCATTTGCACGTCGACTGAGCAGCTGACGGCGCAGTGACCTGGCGCCAAGACGGTACATACAGATTAAAAATTAACGGCGAACGACGCGCGTATGTCTCGAGTGTGCACTAGTCGCACTGCAGTCAATAGGACGCAATCATTGCCCTCACGCTACGTCCCAGGCGCGAACTTGATCGGATCAGTCGCAGACGTAATCGACGATTAACCTGACTAAATTTCGATGACACAATAGTTCCCAACTTCTTCTGTTGTAAAGACGCTGCTGCCGTAACGGTAACATTTCTATACCCTAGCAGCTGGCGTAGTGGAATATGTTACCTCAAGCACGAAAAGCCGAAAGCGATGTGATGTGGTTCGGTTTATCGACAAAATGCGGGTGCAAATGAAAGTGCGTGATCACCCAACTGCACGTGTTTTAAGTCGCATCGAATGCATAACTTGCATAATGCAGCCTATTGTGATCGATGATCCCGTAGCGTTTGGTGTCAGTCAGACTGTCTCACTCGGTTACGCTGTGCAAAAACGACTGACCGGATCCAGGTCGTGTTCGGGGTCTGGCTATCTGTTTTGACCGAGCTTGTGTGTGCGACTTAGTGTCTAACCAAATGTGATGACAGTTCACTGGTCCGAAGAGCGCAAGGCCGAGTTGGCGGGTTTAGCCTACAGTTAGGGTTAGTTGTAGCCACAGCATTAGGGATAGACTTAGGTGTAAGGGTTAGTGCCAGGTATCTTTCGGACCACTAACCCTTCGGAGTAGTGACATTTATTTCTAAATATAACTGAAATTGGTGCACTTGAAATTTCAGCAGACGTACGTAAGGATTTTGACCAACTTTGTTTATTTCTGTCGCAAAGAAGACTGACGATGACTGCCGCTCCCAGAGACCCGAAAGAAAAGTGATTGCAGAGCCGTACGCTGCGTCGCAATGAAATCACCAAGTATCAGCTAAATCAAATAAAGTCGTATTAGAATAATGGCTATATGATACATTCCAGATCCAAAAAGCTCTGGTACTTTGGAGTAATTACCGTTTTTTAATCATGGCAGTCGCATCATGGTCTTACCGTGGTTCAGATACCATGGTACGACCATGGTAACGGCGTGATTGTAACATTGTTGTTTTCGCCATGTATACAGACAGCTGTCCGCGTATACACGGACGAAGAGCGAATGTAAGAATTTCGTATATACCGAAGATATAACGCAGGTTCTGTTGGAAAATTTCAATAGTATCTTGTCTACACTCTGTCCTAAATTAAACAGGTCTGGCTCGGGTGGGAGTGTATGGAGTTGGATACGGCAGTCAACTCGTCTCCAAGTCAGCATATTAGAAATCGTTGGGGTTTGGTTTGGGATAGATTTAGGGTTAGGGCATAAGGTTAGGGCCAGGGTTGGGTTAGCTTTGGGGACAAGTTGACTGTGGGTCGACCGATAGCTCAAAGCTGTGGTCTGGAGCGATCAGGAATCTCGGAAACCTAGACGAAAGTAATCGAGTGTTCGTAGAAGCCGCACGGTGTCGCCTGATGGAAACGATCGAGATGCCATACAAGTCTTCAGCAAACACTCTATCGACGTCACTTAGCTCTGTGCTTAAGTCTATACCAACTCCGCGACACCGTCTAATTACAAGAATCCACTTTAACCAAATATTAATTACCATAACAACATCTAGGGCTATACTGTAAGCAGGCTCACTGAGATATCGGATTAAAGTGCAGCAAAGTACATTCGACGTGGACTGGAAGTAATAGCCACGTGCAACAATAAACCTGAATGGGTCGCTGACGAGGGTAAGGACAAAGATAGTGTTGATTGTGCATTGGCTAAAACTCGTAGCAACGAAACGACATTATATTAATCTATGAGGCCCAATTCGAGTATTTCGCCATGAACCCTCCGTACTCTCTCCTAGACTTCCGCGGCCTCATCTGATTTGTGATGTTGGTCTTGAGTGTGAGGGAATAATCATAGAGCTGCTGTTGTTATACTATTGCGCACCGTAGCATTTTGTAGTTGCACAGTTGCACTATTTTCTTAACAGCTTAAAGATCCTTACCATGCATTACCTTACCGTAGGCCTACCTTACCTTATCGTCGGGGTGGACAGCTGCATCTGCCCAGCGCTGAGGTTATAGCCTGTGAGTTTATTTACTGTAACGTTGTGGGATTGAATCCCGATCTTGTCATCCTAACCCAAAAATGGCTTCTTTGAGTGCTTCGACACCGCTTGTTGGGTCAGCTAGCCTGTAGAAACCGTTCGCAAAATGATCTATAATGTGTCTGGTGAGAGTTAAGCCTTTACTCACTCAGTGTCACACTGCATAACATCGAGGGATACATGTAGTCGGATTTATATGCATGATATGATGTAGGGGCCTATCGCCGTGTTATTCAGAGAACGCGGATAAGTGTACATGTAGCCTATGTCTGAACGTATAGAGGCAATACTTCAGTTGGGATATCTATAGAATATTGCCAGATTCACCCTGAACGAGCACCGGGCACCAATGCATTTTATGCATGCAGGCTAAAATCAACCGTTCATAAGATTGTTTATGCTGCAGAATTATGTTTGTTATTTTTATCGTAATGTCGTCTTATGAGTGACTGATAAACATCTGCAGGGCAGATAGGCGCTGGGTTCTGAAGTCAGTGGTAATGCACCCATAGTGACGGACGTGGGATCAACAACTGTGGAGTTTAATTAAACTATATGAAAACAGTATACGAATGATAATGAAGTCTTTTGGTTGGTAGCAGATGTTCATTTGTCGACAGAACGGCTGCTGCAATGCTCGTACTAATTAACTTACATCTTTGCCGCCATTAATAAATTTCTGCCGGCAGTGATGCAATCGATCTGCATTTATTCAGCGAACACTTTGTAGCGATGTGATCAAACAGTTTACGACAGTGAACTTGTGATAAACGTTGAAGCAGCATACGGGTAACAGATGCTCGGAATCCCTGGGATTAGGTCACCCAACTGTTGTTTACTCTTGTAGCCGAAAGGCAGAACTGTTCAGTGCCACTGGCAGTGATGTCAAGCTACAGTATCTCTCGGAAACAGTACAAGATTAGAAAGTCTGTCTATTCGCGTAATTTTTAAGGATCTTTAGTCAATCAAAGTGTAGTGCCAGCCAGGTCTTGGCGTTGACTTTGTGTGATTTTAATAATGCTTTGGACGTGTCTATCTTTATTCTTAAAATAAAACATAAAGGACAGCAGTCAGATATCCACTGATAATGTCATAGAATAGACAATCTGGTTTAGATCAATCAAGCTTATTCGAGGTTAAGATATGTAAAAAAATTATTTGCAATGTATATCGTGTAAAGGCAAGCATGCAAGCGTAAAGTGATATAGCACCCGCATAGCGAAAAATAATATAGGCCTATTGTGAGGCTTCCCGGTGACATCTGAGCTTTCTGTATAAACATAAGACATATTTTGACCATAAAATACTAGACTTAGCATTGCTATGTATCGATTTGTCGGACACTGATGCTCTGAGCTCGTTACATAGTGCTGAATGTTAACAAAAACTGAAAATATAATTATTCTAAAACCAGCTTGTGAACCTATCACATAGCTGTGTTAGAGAGATTCGTAACATTATCTGGAATAAAGTAGTAGAAAGAATTATTAGTATAATTGTGACGACGACAACCGCAGTGTGACCCATGAAAGCCAACTAGGCATAAATCGAAAAACGTGACGATTGCATTGTGCGGTCAATATCGTATCGATTTCTTAATGGTTTGCAGCATGCTGTCCGTTCATTAAGTTCGACGGTGTTGGTCAAATGCACACTGTTAATGCTGACCATGAAACTACGCTGTTACTGACCAAAGTGACGATCAAAGACGGCAGTAGTGAGTTCTGAAAAACGATTGTTACGTCGATAATTTAGCTAATTTAGCGATAATTTATGCTAAGGCATATACAACGGTAACAAGTGGACAAAGTAGACTAATTCGGCAAAGGTCACATCGTACTCTGTCGCCATGAAGGATGGGGCCCCATCTATAATACGCTGTTTCTTCGGTCTGCAGGAGTCTCCACCCCAGAGAGGACATCGATCCGTTCAGCCGTTTTTGCACATCCGGCCCGCGCGACAGATAGACAGACAGACTGACTGAATGACAGACTGACAGACGTCGATCATCGATCGCAATAGTCCGTATCTCATGTATTCGATGCGGTCTAATAATATGCGTATCCAAAAATGACAACGTTACTCCTGAGGCACGGCAGGAGAATAGAATGGCGGATACAGCGCCTGAAGAGCTCTTTCTGTTTAAAAGTTAATTTTAAACCATTAGCGTAACAGCTTGTTAAAAACAACTTTTACCTTCGGGCGGACTGTTATTAGGGGCCAAAACTCCCCATGGCTTTGAAGCGGTATTCGATTCGGCCCAGTAGGCATAACAATAGAGATTATACGTATTCGATATTTTACAGTGCATATATGCAATGTGTGCAGCGCGATAAAACGCTATTTTAGCCTCGCTGTCTTGATCGCCGCTCAATATGCACGGTGGATTGGCCTAAATCAGAACAGTCGCCAGTGTATGCCATCTTATGCGGCCATTAACCGACGCTAAGAGTCGACGCATTGCAGATCAGAGTTGTATTCATCTGCAGTGAATTCATTTGCTGGCGCTAAGCGAGATGCAGTAGTCCGTCAAGAGACGATTGGCTGATAGACAACATAGTTGATATCGAGTGTCGCCAGCAGTAGCAGTAGCAGCAGCAGCAGCAGCAGCAGAGATACGGATGCGACAGTCTGCGGCTGTTGAGCATCAACTGAGCGATGAAGTGACGCTCGAGTAGTCGGTACTCGGTAGTCATAGCAGTTTCTCTCGACTACTCGCCGTGTCCGTCTGTCCACCCGCCTTTCTAACAAACGACGACAAGCATACTAATTTATACTGTCCGTCCGTCCATTAGATGTGTCGCTCAGTGCGTAGTTTATCTCGAGTTATAGATATCTGCTCTATACACGTGCATGTAACAGTTTTCACAGGCTTGCACAGTGTTATTTGAACATGAAGAATGGTTTATTTGGTATTGCAGCCAGAGGCTGGATTGACACAACAAGTTATATAAAACCTATAGAAATTGCACGGTAACACAATGAACACAATTAAAGAAGAACTAAAACTAAAATACAATAAAATAGAATGTCTGATCTCTGTTCACGCATGGCTTGTGTTCTCAAAAAAATTTCTCTACTAAATCGTGGTGAAAATGACACTTCGATGTATAAAACAGCATATTTCGAAACAAAGTTTGCGCACGTTTACTATACACACATGGCTGAGTAATGAGACCTGTGCACGTCAATGTACGCAATTAACAAGCAGTTGTAGTTAATGCCGTTTGTGTGTCGTGTGCAGTTTTCTGATGGTTTTTCTGTGTTTACTGCTGAGCGTGTTTTCAACTATACAACAATATGAAGAAGTAGCCGGAATAGTTCTCTACTATACCGTGAGTAAAATTTTAGTGTTATTTTTGCTTTCTCAAAAAGTTGTAGTTTTATTTAGTTTTTAAGCTAAATATTTATTTTTTTAAACACAGTTTTAATTTTTTAAAGTTTTAGGTTTAGTTTCAGTTTTAGTAGCAATATCCCTGTCTGTTCATATATTCATGAAACTTCGAGTTCGACAGTTGTAACTCTAGCCTAACAGCGAAAGCAAAGGCATGCTACCTTCCAACAAAAAATTATTTTTACTGTAGTTTGCTGTCATGAATTTTCTTCTACCAAAAGACCACTACAACGATTAGATGAAAAACGATCTCCATATTTACTTAGAACACTGACCATTTGCTGTTCTGTGTTGCCAGTGTCGGTTTCAGTTGGACGCTGCAGCATACGTGTAATTCGATTACTGGTTTGGAGTGGCACATTTACATATAGATGTCGTCACGTTTGCACGACACTTGTGGGTGCGTTCGCAACCAGACAAACACATTTCACACTTTCACTGAACCCGATCAAAAGCGCTGCGTGATCTAACCGCCTGATGACATGGGACACTGGGTGTAACATTGCTGGGCTCATAGATGATGACCAAATAGACGACAAATGATTAAAATTTGATTTTTATTTACTTTTACACACAGTGAAACAGTTAACTGTATGTCAGATCTTCACAATCAAGCACAAGCACACTGATCAGACTTACTTTAACTTCAATTTAGAGGCGATAAGACTTCACTACCGCCTCCGATTACTGGCCACTCTGCGAACACCACTCCAGCAGACTTTTATCTCCTGTAAAGTTTCCTGGAATGTCGGTCTCCAAATCTTTCTTAGCAGCGACGTAACCAGGAAAGTTGCTTGGAGGGGGAGGGCTTAAGCCCATGGCGAGTGCGGGAGCGCGAGCCTATAATGGGGGTCTGGGGTCGGACTCCCCAGCGGGGTTCAGGAGCAGAGGCGAAGCCCCGGAAACTGATAGCTTTTTCGTGGATGTACATCGTAGGAGTAGGCAAATTAGCCTCGTTTTTGGTGTTTGACGAAAAAACTTCAAAAACTGATTTTCAGAATGCTTGTGTCTACCACAGATCACAATCAAAAGCCAAGCCCATGGCGAGCGCGGGAGCGCGAGTCTAAAACGGAAGTCTGGGGGCGGAGCTCCAGCAGGGTCCAGGGGCAGAGCCCCTGGTCTGGGGGTCAGGGAGCGAAGCCCCACCGAAGGGTAAGTTCCCCTGAAGCTGATTGCTTTTTGGTAGATGTAGGTCCATAGGAATAGGCAAATAACGAAAAAATACCACAAACAACCTTCAATTACAACAGCGTGATGTCCAAATCAACAGTGCAAAAAGACCGAGTCTCGTCCCAGTTTGGGGGGGGGGTGTGCGACGTCGTTTGGAGAGGACTCGAGCCCCTCAAGCCCAAGCCTAATTATGTCCCTGCTTCTTAGACGCCATGTTCTTTTGCCAAGTAGCTAAAACAAAAAATACAATACATAGGCCTAACTCTACGCATAATTAGACACTAAGTCGTGTAACGGACACAAACGTTATGTGGATTTGATGAAACATTTTGGTCAATGAATTTTAGTTTCAGAATCCTGTCGAATCCAGTAGAGTAAGCTATCGCTGTGCCGGTGAACGGCTGTCCTAGTTGATGGACAGAGCATTAGCGGTGTGGTCTGGTGTAAACAGGAACTACTGATGGTGATATGGTTCATGTCGGAGTTCTTAGCACGCGTGTGGTCAGCCGGCTGCCGGTCACGCTACCAGACTCTCTCAGGCCGAGTTCAGTTTGTTCGCCGACCGCTCTGTATCGTCGGCAAGTGTTCATCTTTCTCTTTTTCTTCGACTTTTGGCTTACTTCTGTAGACTTGCTATATAGATCAGTAACTCTTGTACAAAGACCAAAGTCCCAGACATGATACAAAGTGGCGACGAACTGTTCTTTTTGTAGCACGAACAAAAAGTGAGAGTAATTTTGTAAAGGCCGCATCGAACCTCCTCTTCGCTGTAACTGGATCTAGGCCCCATACATTACGCCTTGAATCCGCTGGAGTAACCACCTCGGACACTATCTCGATCTGTGCAGCTGTTTTTACATAGTTTAGCCGCATGACGAACAGATAAACTGACACATCACGCCACGGGATCATCGATCGCAATAGGCCACATTATGTACGTTGTGCATACTGTAAAGTGTCAAAGGTTTCACTACTTGTGTTATTCGCTGTACTTTATTTTGCAGATCTCATAGTGATAACAGCTAGCATCATCATCCTGTGTCTTGGCTCGAGCGGCCAGGTCTTCGCCACGTCGGCGCTGCGTGGTCTCCGCTTTTTCCAGATTCTGCGGATGGTGCGAGTCGACCGGCGCGGAGGGTCGTGGAAACTGCTGGGTTCTGTCGTTTGGGCTCACCGGCAGGTATGTCATACTTGTCACTCGAATTTATCATTTATGTGTATCAGTTTTCCCGTCTGTGGAACAGCAATCTACCGTCATTAGCTCAAAGACATCAGCTACGAACAGTTCAAACAACAACTGTCAGGCAACTGAAAACATTTCTGTTTCGGGGTAAAATTTCTCCGGCGCATGATGACTTGTTTACTTGCTTGAGGAGTGAGGACAGAAGATAAGATTTACGGTTTACTTATAAAATGAAGTTCTTAGATTGATTGACTGTACCAAGACTTTATATGTTATTTTTACAATTTACATCATTTAGAACACATTTATTAATAATCTGAATAGATTTTTATCGTATATAGCAGGGGCGGATCCAGAAATTTTGGAAAGGGGGCCCGGTAAGGAAGCGAAGCCCCGAACTGAGCGCCGAAGGCGCGAGCGCCGGTGGGAGGCCTGGGGGCCTGCAATTTGGCATATATTTTTGGGATCAGAATGGCCTCGGATATCATTCAAAATTGGGCCTTTGCAGAACAAAAAAACAGTAGTGGCCACGATTTCGAAACCCACCGATATTAGAAAAAAAAACGACTGATTTGTTGTGTAGGCCTATGGGATCACACAGACACACACGCATACACCCCGACACTTCCAAAAACTCTTCGGATTTTGGCCATTATAAAATAAAAATTCAATTTTAAAAATATTTCTTTCAGACATTGTATACAATGTAAAAAAATAAAATTGACTTTGCCAAAAATAGGGGGGGGCCGGCCCCCCCCCCTGCATCCGCCTCTCTATTGTTCGCTTTCGTAGTCCCTGCCTAGTGCACTGTAGGCATTGAGCCATTGATTGCTTCTTTGTGTCTGAATTACAAAATTGTCTGTTTTTAACTGCAACTGTTTTATCGACTACAACGTTTTTCTATAGAGACTGCTAATTGTTTTCACAGGAACTGTTTACGACGTTGTACATCGGTTTCCTCGGTCTTATCTTCTCGTCGTTTCTCATGTTTCTCGCCGAGAAAGATCAAAATCCAGAGAAGTTCGGCACTTACGCGGACGCGCTGTGGTGGGGCGTGGTATGTAATTACTGTCTGCCGCTAAACGCAGGATAAACGTTCGACTTTCTGACAGAATACGATTGCAGCAGACTGAATTGATGTTTCATAACGATTTTTTACAGTTATCATATGCTCAGCTGTGCACGTATGACAACAGTTTTATGGTAATTTAGTATGAATATAATAAGCATCTCAAACGTAGTCGTTTAACATAAATAATGTAATGTATATACGAGAAATATACTTTAAACGTTAATAAGTGAATAAATAGAGTAAATTTTACTTATAATATTGTGCATCAGAAAGCTCTGTGTGTCATGCAATCTCTAAATTGAGGTAGTTTTATAGTATGACATTCTATAGCTAAAGATTGTTTTGCTCTGTACATTATCACGTGTTTCCTACTTCGTCATGCTGTACATGTTGACTATTCATATTTATAGTTAAGTTATTTAATTTATTATTATTTTGTTTTGTTGTTACCGGATATATTTATTATGGTGAAATAAAGATAAGTATAACAAATTTAAGCTTCATTTCAGTAAAGAATACGATGACGACGACGATGATGATGTTGATAACGGCGACAAGGATGAAATGTAACTTAGAGCTAATTTACATAAATTGCAAAAAGAAAGTGTGTAGGATATTTAAAAAATGGATGATCATTTCAGTCTTGCAGACGTTATAGTAGCTTATGCATGGTAATACTGCAAGGTGATCGTTTGTATGACGTTGCGCGTTCGTTGCAGATAACGCTGTGTACGGTTGGCTACGGTGACGCTGTACCGTCTACGTGGCCTGGCAAACTCATCGCTGCTTTTTGCGCTATTCTCGGAATCTCCTTCTTCGCTCTCCCCGCTGTAAGCCACGCTCTTGCTCTGTTACTTACTTACTCCTACGTTGTCTATAACACACGTAAAGTTCCGTTAAGCTCAACTGGTGATTCGGTGGTGTGGTGGTTAGCGTCGTGGCTTGCGACCCAAGAGGTCATGGATTCGACGTCTGACCACTGCACTTACGGGTAGCAGGTAAAACTGTGTGATCCTTTGACAACGCGTGCTATACATGAGCGCTTCTGTGATGAGGCTGCCCAAAAAGAAACACTATATCAAGTGTGTCTTAGCACTGCACCTCTCTGTCTACTATTTAGTTGTCACAAACGGTTCATTTGCAACTTTTGTTTTTTCACTGTCTCTACACGTCTCGAAAAAAGTGCACTTGGGTGGCACACCTGCGCAAGCCGATGGGTCGAAACTAGTAGCTGAGATAAACTGTGACCGAGAAACAATCGTGGATGCATTGAATCGCGCGC
>Ga0126335_1000198_pt1 | contig 28831 bp, 16 predicted proteins | sample OlaspJWI45metaG_FD_108409 | JGI IMG/M metagenome (GOLD analysis project Ga0126335, IMG submission 108409) | Marine gutless worms symbiont microbial communities from Oahu, Hawaii - Olavius sp. 1 OAHU.JWI-45 metaG | ecosystem: Host-associated > Annelida > Digestive system > Unclassified | place... | reverse complement strand
GGCTGTGACCGTGATCGCTGAACCCACATCGGCCTGCACGGTCGTGTAGGTCGATGACGTGGCACCGGCAATGGCCGTGACGCCGCGATACCACTGGTAGCTGATACCACCCGTGGCTCCATCCGCATCGCTGACACTGGCGGTCAACATATCACCCTGGGTTGGGGTGGTGTTGTCGATGGTCACCGAACCCGGATCGTTGACGTTGGTGACCGCTGCGGTCGCCGCGCTCGTGGGGCTTTCAGCAAAACTGGAATCGTCAGTGTAGGCGGCCGTGACTGTGATCGTTGCTCCCACATCCGCTTGCACGGTAGTATAAGTGCTACCAGTAGCGCCGCCAATCGCCACTCCGCCTCGGTACCACTGGAAATTAATTGTACCGGTGGCACCATCCGGATCACTCACGCTGGCAGTGAGTGTATCCCCTTGGGCCGGGGTGGGGTTATCAATGGTGACTGTTCCGGGATCGTTTACCGATGCGATGTTTATGGTGACGGTGTTGCTTCCTTCTTCAGAGCTTCCGTCTCCGGTAAGACCTGGATCACTCCTTGTGTTGCCCTGATCATTGACCGTAACGGTGAGGGTTGTATTGGGGGCAGGCGTATTTGAGGTATTCAGGTAAGTAATGGTGCCCGTGCTCGTACCGCTAAGCAATGCGTTGTTTTCTGAAATACTGCCGGATAATGTCACGGTATCGGTACCATTGCCGCTATCGATGCTGACGCCCGAGTTTCCCCCGACCACTGTTAGGGTCCCCTCTCCAACTGTTAACGTGGCTAAAGCGCCACTGCCGGCCTCGTCAATATCGCTGACACCAAAGCCCGTCCCCTGGATGGCCAGCCCGACCTGCTCCGTGGCGTTCAATGCACTGCCCGGCGCAGAGACGACCGGTGCATCATTTATGGGTTGTCCATTGATACCGAAACTGATGGCCGGCAAGGTCGTATTGCCATCGCTGACAGTCATCTCAAAGCTTGTGTTATTAGCGTCGTTACTGTCGCGGTAAGTTACACGATTGTTATTGATATCATCCTGTGTGAAGGTCTGTCCCAAGGTCAAAGGGGTGCCGTCGAGTCTTACCGAACCTCCGACAGGCAGCATTGTCAGCGTATATACAATCTGGTCAGGGCTGTTGTCCGGGTCGGTTGTTTCTAAATAGGCGGAGGTAATTGTTCGGGTCGATTCTTCGGGAACGTTCAGAGGTGCGTTTGTCGCAACCGTTGGCGGATCATCTACATTGGTGAATGTGATGTTGGCCGGGATGGCTGCGGTGCTGTCGGTCCCATCGGTGACAGAGACGCTGTAGCCGGGTGGGGTCTCATTGCCGTCGTGGACAAACACCACGGTGCCGGCGGTGATATCACCCTGATCAAAGCTGGTGATCGGTGCGGCCGTGTCACTGGAAAAGGCGAAATGACCGGCGGTCACGCCGGACACATTAAAGGTCAGTGCCGGATCTGGATGATCCACATCGGTCGCCGACAGCATGGAACTGTCCAATATTACCGTGTCACCTTCAGAGAGGGTAAGATGGTTATTGCCGAGTACGGGCGGGTCGTTGACCGGGTCGACCGTAATCCGAACCTGACCTTTGTCGGTCAGCGCACCCCCGGTACCGGTGTTGCCCTGATCGTCGACAACCACGGTGAGAAGATCCGAACCGGCAAAATCGGTGTTGGGCTCATAGGTGAGGCCGTCAAGGGCCGCGTTGACCTCCGCCACCGTGCCGTCGAAGCTTACGCTCGCGCTGCCATCGCCCGAGACGTTGACCAGACCCGCAGTTCCGCCCAGGGTCAGGGTGCCCTGGCTGACTGTCAGGGTGACGCGCAGCGGGTCAGACCCACCGGCACCGGCATCCACATCCCCAACCGTGAGGGCGTTCGAATTCGCAGCGCTGAACTCGAGCACGCCCTCCTCAAGCACCTGCTCGGTCAGGGCGTCGGCAACGGCTGTGAAGCTTTGGCCGGTATTTGCCGCCCCGAACGTTGCGGCGGCTGCGGGCGACCAGGTGAATCCAGGACCTGCACCCGTCAGCTGCAGCGAATGCCCGACCGGCGTGGTTCCATCTTCCGTGACACCGATGTCGGTGCTCGCCATCCCGGCCGCCGGACCGTCGACAGCGACAAGCGAGCCCTCGTAGCTAATGAACTCGAGGACCGTGCCGCCGTCATCGACCAGGGCGATCCCGTCCGCGGCAGAATCCCCGTTCTGGATGCCGTCGACGGGCAGGTTGAAGACCAGGGTGCCGAAACTGTCGCCCTGATCCGGAACGACTCCCGTGAGTGCCTCGGTGTGGTAAACGGTGCCGGTGGCGCCGTTGTAGAAGACCAGGCTGAAGCCCGCGAGGTCGCTGCCGGCCGCGGCGGCGATCTCTACGGCCTCCCCTGAGTCCACGCCCACATTGTCATAGTGAATCTCGTTGATGAAGGCCCTTGCCGGCACTGACAGGGTCGACGCATCGTTTTGACCCATCAGCGTGATCGTACCGGTCAGAGAGTTGGAGTCCAGGCCCGGCGCCGGTGTGTTTCCACCATCATTGAGGACAATGCTGTAGACCCGATCGGTATCGCTGCCGCCTGCCGTCGGATCATCACCGGTGTTCTCATAGCGCAAGGCTTCGAGAATTGACCCTAAATTAGCCGGCGTAGCGCCGGCATCCAAACCAATCACCAGGTCGGCGCCGTTCCCACCGCTTACCGATCCCACGCCGGCCGGGCTGCCGGAAACACTGAGCAGGTCTCCTGCCCGATAGGCGTCCAGGCTCACCGTCAGGGTGCCTCCTGCAAAGTCGACCGCATCATCGTCTGCAGCCCCGCCGGTGCCGGTCTGGATGAGTGAGACCTGATTGGTCCCCGTGCCGCTTTCGGTTGCCGTCGGGTCGGTCGGTGTGCCCGCCAAAACCGGGGCGTCGTTGACCGGATTGACCAAAACCTGCTTCCCGGGCAGAAAACTGAGAAACGTGGGACTCACCAAGCCACCGCCCGGGGCAGAAACGTATTCATCAATGAATGCGCCGGTGGTCCCGTTGTAGCGCAGGATGACGGCATCCAGATAATCGGTAACGTAAAGGTTCCCGTCAGGTCCGAATGCCAACCCTGACGGGTCGTTTAAGCCCCCAAGGCCTGCGGTCACAAACGCATCGATGAACGCCCCGGTGGCACCGTTGTAGCGCAGCACTTCATTTGTCTGGTAACTGGAGATGTAAAGATTTCCGTCCGGGCCGAAGGTCATTTGCTCGGGAGTGTCCAGGCCGCCGCTGTCGGTACTGACAAACACGTCGATGAACGCGCCGGTGGTCCCGTTGTAGCGCAGAACCTGGTTGTCCGAATAGCTGCTAACGTAAAGATTGCCGTCAGATCCGAACGTCAAGCTGTAAGGCCCATTCAATCCACCGCTGCTCGCAGAAACGAAGGCGTCAATGAACGCTCCGGAGGTTGCATCGTAGCGCAACACTTCATGTGTGGCATAATTTGACACGTACAAGTTGCCGTCGGGCCCGAAGGCCAACCCGCACGGCGAATTCAGCCCGCCACTACCGGCGGAGACGAATTGGTCGATGAACGCCCCGGATGCGGCGTTGTAGCGCAATACATGACCGGACACCTCGCCGGCGACGTAGAGATTCCCATCCGGTCCGATGCTCGCCTGGACCGGATCATCCAGCCCATTGGCCGTCGCGAATTCCTGCAAAAAGGCTCCCGTGGTCCCTTGGTAGCGAAAAATGCTGTCCCCCGCTGCATAGCTGGTTACCAGCAGATCGTTCTGCAGGACCGTCACGTCCCCGTCGTTGGCGGATACCAGGATGTTGTAGGTAAAACCGGGCTGGGTGTAGGTGTGCGTGAGGGTTGTGGTGGCCCCCGTAGAGGGTGCCGAACTTATTTGCCCATCCCCCCAGTTGACCGTCCAGGTGACCGTGCTGTCATCCGGATCGCTAAACGTGAGATCCAGGCTGTAGACGGCATCCTCATCCACATCGGGGGCGCCTGTCACCGCGGTTATCGTCGGCGCATCGTTAACCGGGGTCACATCCAGTGTAATCGTCCCGGTCAGCGGCCCGCTGGCATCCTCGTCACCATCGTCGATGACCACGCTGATGGTGGTGTCTACATCGTTATTCGCGTTAGGATTGAACACCAGGTTGGCCAGCGCCGTATTCACGTTGGCTACCGTATCGGTGATTGTCCAGACGCCGGTGCCGCCATCGTAGGTGGCCCCATCGTTGGCAGAGAGACTGCCCGTGCTGGTATCGGCCAGGGTCAGTGTGGCCGTGATGGTCTCGCCCGTATCCGCATCGCTGACAACGATGTCGGTGATCGCTACGGTGGCATCGCCTTCGGTGTAAGAGCTGGTGGAGCTCAGATTGGTGGCTGTGGGTGCATTATTGGCCAAAGTAGCCAGTGTAAAAAAATCACCATCAGCAAGATTCACACCGGCAAAGGTCACGACACCGCCGGCGAAACTGCTGGCCGTGATCCGGGTCGAACCGCTGCTGAAATCCGTATCGGTATCGATGATCAGTCGGAAATCAGAGGCGGCCGTACCGGTTACCGCAAGGGCCGAGACGTCAAAGGAAATGGTGGTTGTACCCAGGTCACCGGTTTCGCTGACCCGCCAGACGCGACCGAGCTGATCGAAGACACCAGGTGCCGCGCTGCTGCCGGTTTCGGCAAGCGCGCCATCGTCATTGCTCCATATCAGATAGTCCCCATCATCCATGCTCGATGCGGCCGACATCGTGACAATCGCGTCGCTGTTAACCGAACGCGATTGGGTTTGATTCAAAGATGACAGATCGTCGCGGCCGATCCCGGCAATATCGTTGGCGTAGCCCGCGTTTGCCGCCGCATTCCAAATCGTGGTGTCCGCATAATTGGTATAATCGGTTGGCAGTGTTTGATCGAGAGTGATACCATATTTTACCGACAGGTAGGTTTCGACCTGGTTGCGTTCAGTATCACTTAAGTTATGGTCAAATATGATCACTTCTGCCAGCTGCATCTGCGACTGGAACGCGTCGATTGCATGGGCCCTTTCCCCGAGACGGAACCTTGCCGTTGGGCCTGGGTCAAAGGGTGAGCCGGAACTTGCCATCTCTGTCTTATTCAATACGCCATCGACGTACATCTCCTGCGTCACGGTTCCACCGGGGACAGCCTGCGAATTAAATATATGGATACCGGTGAATCCGCCGGTGCCGTCGATACGATCGGCGACCTGATCGCCAAAGTCGCTGCGTGGTGCAGAGCCTTCAATCGAGGCACGGTTAGCTGCCCCCTCGGACCACTGCACGATGACATCGCCGCCGATAAAGTTCTGTACGGTAAAAATTGACATTTGATCCGAGTTGAACAAATCCGAACCCAGCACCGATTCGTCGCGCAGATCGTCATCGATCCCGTCAAAGGCGATCACCGGGTTGAAATTGAGGCCCTGGGCCATCAAATCCGGCCGCTCGCCAAACTGTGACTGCTGCACGTTCGGCAGGGTCGGGTTGCCAACCTGGTTGTCCCACTGACTGACGCCGCCGATGCCTGTCGTCACACCCGCATCCGCTTTCAGCCAGAGGGTGGCATCGTTTATGGCAGTCTGGGCGGTATTGTACGCGATCTGAACATTATCGACATGAAATTCGTCACCCAATTCAAAGCTGAGCTCTCTGAACCGAATTTGGGTATTATTCGCAGCATACGGGGTGATGTCGTAACTGACGGGTATCAAAGCGCTATCATTGGCCGGCCCTTCGAAGCGATCCAGTTCAATCCATGATCCGCCGCCGTTGTCGGAGATTTCCAGAACAACGGTGTCACCCGCCTCAACCGTAATGAGGCCGTATTCGAAGCTCAGGGTTGCGTTTGTAGCCCCCGATAGATCCGCTTCACGCCAGGCACCTGTAGAAGCCCCACCGTCAGTGATGTTCAGACCCTGGGCACCCAGTCTGGTTTTTATCATCACGTCCCCAGATGTCGGTCCATCAGAATCGGCCATTTCCTGCCAGGCGGTGTTGCTCCAGTCCACTGTGCCGTCACTGCCGTTGTAGGCGTCCGGGGCAGTGAACTGATCGAGCAACGTGGCATCGATGGCTGCCGGGGCACTAAATTCCGAGGTGCTGCCGAAAAAGCCGCCGCCCAGGTTTTCGGTAGCCGTGGCCACGACGGTAGCGGTGTTGGTGGCTGTCACACCGAGTAACGTTGCGCTAAACGTCTCTGATCCGATGCCGCTGCTGGTTACGTCCACGGCTCCCAGCAAGAGTTGCCCTTCGCCATACCCGGTGTCATCCAGACCGAGGGGATTTTCGAAAAATTCGATCCGGTAATCCCCAGCCGGCAGATCTATGGAGAAGGTCAGATCCAGATCAGGACCGCTTTGCTGGACATCGGTCAGCACAGGGTGATTGAGTGACGCGTTTGCCCCGCCATCCGCATCACCCGCATCATTGTGGGTAACGCCGTCGTGATTGAGGTCGATACCCAGAAGAGTGTTTTTATATATGGCGTTTCCCAACACTGCTGTGTTATCCGCATTGCCGTCGACCAGAACACCCTTGGAATTGCCCGCAATGATGTTGGTCTCACCGTTCGCTACACCCCCGATACGATTGTTGGCCGCCGCGTCCCACAGCACCACCCCGTAGCCGGCGTTGCCGATGACGGTGTCGCCATTGGCGTTCAGACCAATGTAATTGCCGATTATCCGGTTGCTATTCGTGCCACTGCCGTGTATCGCAATGGCCGCATAGGTGTGACCGGAGATGATATTGCGGTCGGCTGCGCTGGTTCCGCCGATGCTGTTGTCCCCGGCACCGTCTTTGATGTCGATGCCGGTGCGGTTGGCATCGATTGTGTCGCCATCCGGGGCCACGCCGATATAATTGCCGGCAATGGTGTTGCCGTTCGATTGGACAACGAGGGCATTGCCGTTGAAGCCTGCATCTGTAAAACCGGTTATGGAAAGGCCGCGGATGGTGCTGCCGAAGCTGCCGGCACCCAACACCAGGCCATCCACGTTGCCGGCCGCGCTGCCGGAAAGTTGGATCAATACTGTGGCGTTGCTGCCGGCGGCCAGGGTATTGGCCGAGGCGCCAGGCTGGTTGTAGCCATTGATAGTCAATGCATCACCAATGGCCGGCAAGGCACCTTCACCGGTGGAATTGACAGTGATCGTATGCGGTCCTGCGCCGGTGATATCAAAGTGAATCTCATCTGCTGTGACCCCGTTGGCCGTGCCGTTGGTGGCCAAAATCGCTTCGCGCAGCGAGATCCGGTTGTCCGCACCCACATCGTTGAGCAGGTCGGCGATCGTACTTGTATTGGGTGCATCGGCCTCATCCGAGGTGGTATCGACCACCAGAATATTTGAGGTCGACTCGAAAGCGCCGATGTCCGGCGTGCCGTCCCGGGTGACACCCCGCTGGTCCGTGCCGGGGGCTCCGGTTAAACCGGCCGGATCGATCGCCGGACTGCTTGCCAGCAGTGCGTGGGTCCGGGTGAAACCGCCATTGTACTGCAGCGCACCGAGCAGGGGATCCACGCCGGATTGGTCGCCGGTGAAGGAGAGACCGGCCGTCCCGTCGCTGTCGATGTTGTAGCCCTGTGAAGTAAGGGCCGTGTTGGCGTTCCCGCCGGTGTTGTCGGCCAGGATCGAGTTTTTGAGCTCGACGTCGGCCGGGCCGTTGCTCACGTATATGCCGCCGCCGCCCCGATTGGATGCGATGGTAACGTTGGTTAAATTTGCCAAATCGGCGGTATAAATTCCGCCGCCATCGGCTGTTGCCGTGTTGTCGCTGATCGTCACATTTTCAAGCGTCAGCAGAACACCTTGATTGGAGTTGTAGATCCCTGCGCCGTCGGCGGCCGTATTGCCACTGATGGTTACCCCCGTCAGTGTTGCTTGCTGATCATTGGAGAGCCCGCCGCCGGTTCCGCCGGTCGTGTTGCCGGAGATTTCGACATCGGTCAGGGTGATGCGGCCATCCACAAATATGCCACCGCCGCTCACCGAGGCCGTGTTGTTGCGCACGCTCACGCGGCCCAGGTTCAATTGGCCGCCGGCCCCGCCACCGGTTATTTGAATACCGCCACCGTGAGTTTCGTTGCCATTTTGAATGGTAAGACCGGTTATGGTCGCATTGCCTCCAAATTTTATATCGAATATGCGATCGATCCCACCGCCATCGATGACGGTGACACCGGCACCCAGGCCGGTAATGGTCAATTCGCTGTCGATATCCAGATCGCCGGTCAAGGTGACATCATCTCCCGTGCCGGCAAGAGAAAGGGTGTACGTCCCGGCCGCCAGTGTAATGCTGTCTGCCCCGGCGAGCGCATTGGCTTCCATAATGGCCGCACGCAAGGAGGTGTCGCCTGCAGCATCCTCGGCGACGCCGTCGCCCGGATTCGCGTCCACCGTGTCCGCCGTGGTGTCGACCGTAAATATATCCAGCACACCGTTCCAGTTCTGCTGGATTTCGCTGTTGATGGCCAACGGCGTTTCAATTTGTCCCTGGTCATATTCCAGCTCCCAATCGCCATCCAATTGCGCGCTGCCGGTAAGATCGTCGCTGGCGGCCACATCGGCACCGGTCAGCCGGGCAATGCTGTTCAGCAAACTTTGGCCGTCGCTATCAGCCGCGATGTTACAGCCGTAAAAAAGAAAATCCCCCGTTTCAGTCAGCGCATTGCCCCATGCGAAAATGGCATCACTATTTTGTTGCAAGGTGGTGCTGTTCAACCAACTGTTACCCAACCTGATCTGGCCCTCAGCACCGTGGGTGATAAAATGCACGGCAGCCAGATCCGAGCGCTCGGCCAGGATGTCGCTAACCTGTGCGATCCCGTCGCGATCGGCTTCCAGCGTCACAACTTCGATGTTGCGGTCGGCATCCTTTGCCTGCAAATCGGAGATGAGCTGTTGGTAACCAGGTACGTTCCGGTCGACAAATAACAGCTCTCTGGCTGCCTGCTCAACGCCTGCCGAAGCAGCCTCAGGTGCGATGTGATCAGCGCTGATCACATCTTCAACCAGCACCTGTTCATCGATGTTAAGGCTCTCCAAACCCGCTATCCCATCGGCCGAGAACAGTACGCGCTGTTCCAACTCCTCGTAACACAGTGTTTTGGACGGCTTTTTCGCAGGCTTTTTGGCCAGGCCGAACAGCTCTTTGAGTTGATTAAACATGAGTACCCCCGTTTTGGGTGCGACTGCCGAATCAGTTTTTAGGCTGACCGGGAACGGCCCGGGCTGTCACCTTATTCTCCCCGGCAACGGTTTGATCGATTTCAAACCGGACCAGGCATTTCATACCGCTCGGCATCTGATGTTCGGTATTGGGCAGCTCCAGGCGCACACCGAAGGTGCTGCTGGCCGAATGGATCACTTTATCTACGATGGTTACCGTGGCAGTCCTTTCACCGTATTCCGGAAGCTCCGGAACAATGGTGCCGGTCATGCCGGGCAATATGCGGCCAAACATCTGGGCCGGTACAATCACCTCCACCCGCAGGGGATCGATCTGCGCCACCATTAGCAGCGGCTGATTGTTGACATATTCACCCGGTGAAACATAGCGTTCGACCACCACGCCGGTAATGGGACTTTTGATCGACAACCGATCCAGGATGGCCTGCGCCTTTTTCAGCTCATATTGGGCCAGGGTGCGTTCTTCACGGGCTGTTTTCAGTTGGTGTTTGGCCAGCATAAACTCGGTTGCGGCCTGGTCCTTGTCCTGTATTGCAACCGAATCCAGTCGCTTGACCCTGCCATGCTGCCGTTTGGCAAACGCCAGTTGCGTCTTCTGCTGATGGATGTCGCCGTCAAAAGTTGCCATTACCCTGGCTTGCTTAAGGGCTGCCTGTTCAACGGAAGATTCCATCTCCACCAGGATTTGCCCTTTTTCGACCGAACTGCTGCGGTCAACCGTGACTTCGGCGACAACCCCCTCATCCGGAGCGCCGATATTGACAACCACGTAAGGTTCAATCAGGCCCTCGTATTCAACTGTCTCGGCGCACACGGCTGCGGTGGGCAGCAGCAGCGCAGTTAGAACCATTGAAAAAATTGTCCTGTACCGAAAAATCAACATGAGCGTGTTTTCTCCGAAGTCGGTATGTATTCAATTGTTAGCAATGTCTTTTTTTCTATTCTTCTCGCTATTCCCATCGCACCAGCCATACTCGGGTCATTCCAGGTGACCGCTGAAAGCGAGCAGTCGATTGGTCTGCCGGTCATGTTTTAGCAGCGTGCGCCGTGCTTCGCGTTGTTGGCGTTCAATTCCCCGCTGGGCGCGCCTGATAAAGTACAGATTCAGTTTGCGCCAAAACCGACTGCCCTGGGTCGGAAGGCAGCTCAAAAATTTAATCAACAGCGGACGACAGTTCTTATGAACCAGTTCATCGTCCAGAGAAAGAATGGCCTGATGACTGCCCGGATCACCCTGGCGGGCACAGCGTCCGGCCAGCTGCCGATCAATCCGTTTGGCCTCGTTGCGGCAGGCGGCGATGACATGCAGGCCGCCCAGTTCGGCGACCCCGTCCGCAAGGGGAATGTCTGTTCCGCGCCCGGCCATATTGGTTGCCACGGTGACCTGTCGCCGTTTTCCGGCAGCAGCGACAATTTGAGCTTCTTCTTTGTCCTGGCGGGCATTTAGAACCCGGTGAGCGATACCGGCCGCGGTCAGTTTGCAGCTGAGCAATTCTGAATCAGCCACCGAGGTGGTTCCGATCAACACCGGACGACCCTGGGCCTGCATCTGCTTTACAGACGCAATAATCGCGACCCATTTTTCTTCCGCCCGCGGATAGATCCGGGTCGGCAGCACCCGCCGCCGGCCGGGGCGGTGCAGCGGAATTCGCTGAACCCGCAATCCGTATACAGCCCAGAGTTCGGAGCTGACTTCGCGGGCCGTGCCGGTCATGCCGCCCAGGCGCAGGTAGCGGCGGAAAAAGCGCTGGTAAGTCAATCGTCCCAGTTGCTCGCGTGCGTCGGACAGGGTACAGTTTTCCCTGGCCTCGACCAGCTGGTGCAACCCGCGTTCCCAGGAGCGATCCGGCATCGTTCGGCCGGTGTTGGCATCGATAATTAAGACCTTATCCTCAGCCACCAGATAATCGCGATCCTTTTGCAGCAGGTGCAAGGCATGCAGCGCCTGGCAAACCAGCTCTTCGCGCCACCGGGCATTTCGCCACAGCCCCTCTTCGGACAACGGCAGGTCGGCCAGCTTCTGTTGACCGTTCCTGCTGAGCTGTACCTCGCGGCGTGCCGTGTCGATAAAAAAATCACGCCCGTTATCTAACGCCTGGGCCTGTTTCAAAGCCTGACGGTAGGCCGTGTGCTCGGCAGCACTGTCGACGCTGCGGGTCAGAATCAGTGGGGTACGGGCCTCGTCGATCAGCACACTGTCCGCTTCATCGACGATGGCAAAGCATAGCCCGCGCAGCAGAAATTGTGCCTGTCGGTTGTTGTCGGTGTAGGCCGATTCCAGTTGCAGCCGCAGTCGGCTGCGGTTGTTGCCGAGCAGCAGCCGGTCACGCAAATAATCGAAGGCTACCTGTTTGTTGGTGCAGTAAGTAACGTCACAGGCATAGCCGGCACGGCGCTCCGCCAGGGCCATACGCTGGGTGACATAGCCAACTGTCAGGCCCAGCGCCCGATAGAGCGGACCCATCGCTTTAGCATCCCGTTCCGTTAGATATTCGTTGACAGTGATGACGTGCACCGGAATACCGGCCAGGGCCCCGGTCGCCGCTGCCAGAGTTGCCGCCAGGGTTTTGCCTTCGCCGGTTTCCATCTCCGCCAACTGTCCATGCAGCATCACCCAGCCGCCCATCAATTGGGAGTCGTAATGCCGCAGGCCGATTGTGCGCTCAGCCAGCTCGCGGATCAGGGCAAAGGACCGGATACAAAGCGGATTGCTCAATCCCCGGCTGCGGAATTGGCGGCACAGTTCAACTCTTTGCCTGTTGAGCTGCACGCTATCAAGGGTGGTCAACGTTTCGCCCTGGCGCCCGATTGCAGCAGCAACTTTGCGCAATCCGGCCCGGCGGTCGATACCCATTTGCGCCAGCTTTCCCTGCAGCGCACTGAAGCAGCGATCGATCCATCCGCTTTCCGGGTCATCCCGTTCCGGATAACGGCCTGAGACCAGGCCGGGACGCATGGCCCCGGTTGTGAATGCCAGTGACGAACTAGACATAAAATTTCCTTAACAAGAGCTGCCGTAAACTCCGGTACCACTGCATGGCCAGGGGCATGGTGCCGTGCTCTATCCGTACGTAGACCCGGCCACCGATATGCGGATCTTTGACTTCTTCCGGCAGATCAAGATCAAGCTGAAAAATGCTTTCCAGGGCTCGCAATCCGTCCGGATCGGTGGGATCAACCTGAACATCGCCGCCGCCGGCCGTACCCAAAGTGGCTGACGGTAAGTTAATATCCGCCGCCGGTACGATTCGTTTTATGTCGGCTCTCAAGGACGTCGCCGGCTGCTCGGCCAGTCTTACTTCCACCCCGGTCACTTTCTTCCGCACCAGGCCGATGTCCGCCTGGCGAACCACAGTGCGGATTGTCGGGCGATGCTCGGGAACGATATAACCGAGCAGTTCCCCTTTTTTGACAAACCGGCCGGATAGATTGCGGGCATCGATCAAGATAAAGTCACCCTGGGCCGGACTGCGAATCATTAACTTCGCCCGCTTATCTTCGACCTGACGCAAATCCCCTTTGACCAATCCGATTTCTACCAGCAACATTTTCCGCTTGACCCGCTTATGGAGCGGATGGGCGTTGTACAAAGCGTAAAGCTCCTTCAGGCGCGCTTTGTGAACTTCGATCTCTGCTTCCAGAAAGGGATCGGTCCCCCTGATCAGCGGCGCATCCATGGCAACCAGTTGCTCCACGGGAGCCAGCACCTCAACCACCTCGCAATCGATCCCGGCTCGGATCAGCGATTGCTCCGGCAGCCATACAACCCCCTGGGTCGTCGTCCAGAGCGGCATCGGCAGGATAAACAGCAGCAACCCAAAAGCCAACACAGCCCCGCTCCCAACTATGACCATTCGGGGACGCCGGCTACGGGTCGCCGGGCTGTCCAGAAATCGGGACAGACTGCGTACCGCAGGCAGCACCAATAGGCTGACGACGCCCCATAGCGCGATCAGAATACCGATGACAAAGAAACGACTGCTGACCAGCCAGACCAGTCCAATCAGAATAGCGATCCGGTAAATGAATGCAATGGGGCCGTAGAACAGAAACCAGCTTGCTTCGCCCGCAGCGGTAACCGGCGATTCGGCTGTATCGATTCCCAGCAGGTAGCGTTGCAGTAGATAACCGAGGTAACGGGTGGAACGTGACCCTAGATTGGGTATTTCGACCAGATCGGCGAGCATATAGTAACCGTCGTAACGCAAGAGGGGATTGCCGTTAAACAGCAAAGTCGAGATGCCACAGATCAGCATGACATTATAGGCCAGAGCGCTGATCAGGCCGGTTTCCACGTTGAGCCAGACGAAAAGAGCAACCGAGGCCAATAGCATTTCGACCATCATTCCCATGGCCGCCACTGCAATCCGTCGCCGCTTGTCGTCAAATGACGCCGAAGCAGTGGCATCAATATAAGGAATCGGCGTCAGTGCGAGCAGCATAATCCCCATCTCATGGACTTCACCGCCCCACTTTTTCACTGTAAAGGCATGGCCGAACTCGTGAATAATTTTAACCAGTGGAAAGATCAGCCAGAGCAGCAGCAGATTGCGTGGTGAAAACAACTGATCGGACAGACTGCCGGTAAGCTCGGGCCAATACATAAAAGCTGCCACCACGGCGGACAGCACAACCAGCAACCAGAGAAACAACATGAAGCGGTTAAACACCGGCGCTGTCAGAAAGTTCCACCTTTCAAGCAACTTGTCCGGATCATAAAGGGGGAATCTCAGTGAGAAGGGATTTGTCAGCCGGGACTTCCAACTATTGCCCGGCTGCCCCTGAGTCTGTTGGAACAATTGCCCCGTGCTGGGAAGGATGTCACTTTGAATTAGATCGGTCTGGTGCAACTGGCCGAGCAAGCGAATGACCTCATCCTGGGTCGGCGAAACATCATTCGGCAGTTTGCCGGCATTATCCCAAATTTCCTGCACCGTCAGCTGGCCGTCCATTCGGCCGATTAACGCATAGGCAGCCGCATTGAAGCGATGGTTGCGCCCGCTTAGACTGTTTCTCAGCACATACCACGGCTCACCCCGGTAGAAGTGTCGGGAAATGACAACGGTATCTCGCAACATCGGTCTGAGATTAGCGACACGATACCAATATGTGCTGAACATGGATTCAGTCATGATAATTAGTCATGCGTTTTGAGTGCTGAGAGTGGCGTTTTTGCGTTTCTGAGCCCTGACAACTTGCGACTCAACAGTTACAATAGCCGGTGTTTTTATTAATTCTTCAGTTTCCGCTAAAATATCATTTAGCAGCTCAGGTTTCTTAATTAGTGGTACACGCTGAATAAGTTTTAACCATCTTTGAGTCTCCCCGAGCTCCTTATCTTTTCCATTCAAAATTCGACGTTGGACGTTCGATGTTCGACGTTCATTTTTTCTATACTCACCACTCACGGCAGTCGATTCCAGGCCATCAGTCGTACCCGGTCCACCAGGCGCCGGGTCCATATCCAAATCAGTTTTCCCTGGCCGATTTCTATTTTCGCAACCCCTTGCATGCCGGGGCGCATTAAATCCGAATGCTTATCCATGACCGCCTCAACCCGAAAATAGTTGCGCCCCCCCTCAGTTGTTGACACCGGGGTGAGTCGATCGATGGTGATGTTAATCGGCTTGTCCGGTATCCCCGACAGCTTCAATTGCCCAGGTTGTCCCCGTGACACCAGACCAATATCCCGATCGTCAACCTTGAGTACAACACGGTATGCATCGGTCGGCGCCACTTCGTATAACACCTCACCCCGCTTGACCGGTGAGCCTAACGCCTGGTTTAGATCACCCTTGACAACCAGTCCGGTAAATGGCGCCACCAGCTTTGTGCGTGTCAACTGCTGTTCAACCAGGTTTAGCTGCGCTTCGGCTTGCGCCCTTTTGGCGCTGAGAATGGCAACTTCAGCACGATTAAATCCGGCCAGGGCCTGGCGGTACTCCTTAAGGTACTGGGCACGTTGGCTTTGCCACTTGCGCTGTTCAAGATGCAGCTCCTGATCATCCAATTTCGCCAGCAGATCACCCGCCTGCACAAAATCTCCAGCCCGGACGTGGGCCGCCACAATATAGCCCTCCTGCGGGGCCACAACCGATCGGCAGATCTCCGCTTCCAGTACCGAATCGCTAGAAATCCTGTAGGTTGCAGTGGCAAGTGATAGCCAGATTACCAGAACCGCACTTAGCAAAACGCCCACTTTCAACGGCAAATGACGCGGACCCAATAATTTCGCGCCCCAGCTTTGCATCGACTCAACGATCCTGGGAGCCAGGGCACGTTCATCCCGCCTGCGGGTCTCCAGCACCGGTCCCAGCAGCAATCCGATCTGCTCGCATTGCTCCACCGTTTGTGCGTCAAAGGGCATGTCCGCAGTGCGCTCCAGCAGTAAAGCCCCGACCGCTTTACCGTTTTTAATCAACGGCATCGTGCAGATCGCTGCCCCTTGCTGCTCTTTGGCCAGCTGGCTGTGAAACCGGGTGACCAGAACCGAGTCGGCCGACTCCTGCGGATACACGATGGTGCTTGCCTGATCCAGACACTCGCCCATCGCATCCCGTATTGACCGCATCCTATTGGATTGCTGATCGATTCGGGTACTGTGGGACATCGCCTCCACCCGTATACGCCTGTATCTTAGAAAACCCAGACTCACGCGATGACAGCTAATGCGCTCGGCCAGCTCATTGGCCACCTCGGTGGCGGCAACTTTGAACTGGTCATGTTCCAGTCCAACGGCTACCAGATCCACCAGATTAACCAGCTGATCCCTGGCCGTTGAACCCTGAAGCTGAATCATGGTTTCGAGCCACCTGGCTCCATCAATAACATGACGCACGGTGGCCCGTAGCATCGGCTGGGAGCGATGGGTTATCTCGATGGCCACAACACCAAACAGCCGGCCGTTTATATGCAGCGGACAGGCCAGCGCATCCAGGGGCTCACCGGTATTTTCAACCGTATTGTTGCGGGTTTTTATCACCGCCTTTTGACTGTGCAATGCCGCCCGGGCAATGCTCGACAGAACAGAGTAATCACCTCGTTTGTCAGGCCACGACAAGACCTGTTCATAGGGTCCTTCGCCGGGTGGACCGCTCAGCAATAAGGCCCGGGTAGATCCGGACAGTCTCCGGCACTGATCAGACAGCCAGGTTTGTAAGACTTTTTTCATTCGCTCCATGGACACCCGGAACCACACGCTAATGGGTAACCTGTTCAAATTAATGTAAAATAACTTGTTGGTAATATGCTCTGCAGCTATTCAAAGCCAGGCCGGCGTTTTCAGTTTATCGTTATTATCATCGGTCATTTTTTTAATATCTTTAGGGATTTTCATATGACGGCGACCCTGGTTTCTTGCTGTCAAAATTTACTCTTTGAGGTGCCTGGGATTGCGCAAATATTTGTCGTCAGTTGTCCGTGGTCAGTTGCAAGAAAAATGTCCGCTGTGTGCCGACCTGCAAACGACACCGAACAACCGACCACTGAGACCTGCACAGCATCATTGACATCTGATGATTCGATTGTTAACATCAAGACATCATGGCTCGCACAACCATTGACATAGATGATCCTATTCTCAAGGAAATAAAGGCTATCCAAAAAAAGGAAGGCCGCTCGATGGGGCAGATAGTTTCCCAGCTGCTTGCCGAGGCGCTGAGCGAACAGAAGTCGACAGATAAGGGTTCAAAGTTAAATTGGATTTCACGATCCATGCGGGCACTTGTGGATCTGTCCGATAAAGATGAAGTTTATCGGATTCTGGATCGGGATGGAAAATGAGCTATTCTGTTGACGTTAATATTCTGCTATATGCTTCTGATCTGGATAGTCATAATCATTCTACTGCGCTTAATTTTCTTACGAAGCGTAGTACAGACCCTGAGTTGTTTTGTATCTCATGGTCGACACTAATGGCTTATATTCGAATTTCCACCCATCCGAGCATTTTTTCTCATCCTCTCTCGCCTGAGGAGTCATTACGGAATATTGAGAGTATTCTCGCTCTGAGTCGCGTCCGGGTTCTTTCGGAAGAAGAGGGATTTTTGCAATTTTACCGTCAGGTAACAAAGGATTTTCCGGTTCGTGGTAATCTGGTACCTGATGCACATCTTGCCGCCCTATTATTGCAACATGGTGTACAAACCATCTATACTGCCGATGCAGATTTCAAAAAGTTCCACTTCCTAAAGGTAATAAATCCGTTTGGCTGAAAGATAGGGAAGTCTATGATTTTAGGCGTTCCTAATTTATTTTGGATATTGAACATAGAATAAAACCAAACAGATACACGCTGATTACAGATAGCCATTAAAAACATGGAATTAAGCTGCAACAGTGATTGTGGCAAGAAGGCACACACGGACAGATTGCATGAATTTTGTGGGATAGTCTCAATAAATCTGTAGGCAGCTGGTATTTGGCTTATTGGCAATCAAAAGACAGCAATCCGTTAACCTGAGAGTTAATTTTAAAGCATATCATAGCCTCTACATTTAGGAGGTTCTTCATGTTAAAATACCGGGCCGCCTTACCCACATTTGCAAAGGGCATCTTCGTCTCCTACACAGGCATAGAAACCGACCTTATCTTTAATCGTGGGATCGACCTGCCTGGCTTTGCATCCTATCCGCTGCTCGAGACGAAAGAGGGCCGCGAAATGTTGTATGGCTATTTTGCAAGGCTCATTGACATGGCCCGGAAAAAAAGAGTCGGTGTCCTTCTTGAAAGTCTCACATGGGTCGCAAATCGCGACCGTGGAGCGGCGATTGGCTACCCTGAAGAAGCCATCGGCATCATTCGCGCTGGGCAGCGATTTGAAATTCCTGTCGTAATAGCTTTCACAGTGGAGAAAGATGGACGCCTGCCGATCGGCATGCCGTTAAAGGAAGCCATCGAATGCGTGGATGACGCCACTGACGGCGGTACTGCATATTTTCTGATTAACTGTGCACATCCAGATCATTTCAGCGACTTACTGGAAGATGCAAAGTGGATACATCGCTTGCGTGGTGTCGTTGCCAATGCTTCCAGATTCAGTCATGCGGAACTGGACGAGTCGGAAGAGCTTGATGAAGGTGATCCCGTGGAACTCGGCGAGCTGGTAGGTGCTATTTTTAATAAATTCCCTCATTTCAACATCGCGGGAGGATGTTGCGGAACGGACATGCGGCACTTGCGGAGAATTATAGAAAAGGCACCGACCGCTTTGATCTAAACCAGTTATGTATCACAGACTTTTTATCAGGTTTATAAACTGATGAATCTCCCACCTACCAACCGAATGGGTGGCCGGGCGCCATCTGCCATATACATTCCAAAATTCTGACCTCCAAATGCTTGAGATAACCATACGATATCGAAATATGATCATCGTTCGGATTAATTAATATTCGCTATCAATGTTACTATGAAATCTGACCAAATTCAGCCAGTGAGAAGAGAGGTGTCAAGAATTCCCCCGGTCACTTATCTCAACTTCAGGCACTTGGTTTCCACACCCACCCTAAATGATCCGAATCTTTGAAACCACTTCTAAATAAATTATCTCTAAACAAGGGCCAGAACAAGGCGGAAACCCAGGCCGGCTCCGAAATAATCGGGCCCAAAGCTCATGCGCCGTGTGCAGCGACAGCTCCAGGCATCCACGTTCCAGCTGCCACCGCGAATGACACGGTCGTCGGCGCCGGAAAGGCACACCGGATTGTGTGTGGACAGGTGCTGATAGGCATCTTCGCGATACATATCCGCGCACCATTCCCAGACATTGCCGCACATGTCGTGGATACCCGGACCGTTGGGTTCCTTCTGGCCCACCGGGTGGGTCTTACCCCTGCTGTTATCTTCATACCAGGCGACCGAATCGGCTGAATCACTGCCGGCATAACTTTCCTCACGACCACCGCTGCGGGACGCATATTCCCACTGGGCCTCTGTGGGTAAATCAAATCTGAAACGGCTGTCGTTTTTTTCCTGCAGCAATCGAATGAACCGGTTGACATGGTCCCAGGAAACTTGTTCCACCGGATTGTCGGCTCCTTTGAATTGGGATGGGTTTTCAGGAATCAGTTTAAGCCACTGGGACTGTGTCACCGGATACCTTCCAATATAAAAGCTGTCCAGGGTTACTTCACGGACCGGTTTTTCATTTTCAAGCCCTTCATCGAATATATCCCCCATCATAAAGCGCCCCCCGGGCACATGGACGAATTGCATTCCGGTTACCGGTTCGATAATGGGCTCATTCGCTGTCACACCGATCTGGCTTGCGTTTTCGCAGTCAGGGCATCCGGGCTGGCCGGCCGGTATCCGCCGCCCGCAAATGTTGCACACGAGCCGGGATTCGCATTCCGGGCAGCGCTTCCAGTTTTCTTTGACAGGCATCCGGCATTGCGGGCACACCGGTGAACCCAGCGGGTTCTCGCAGGCCGGACAAATCTTCCAGTTCGGCTTGACCGGTTCGCCACAGGCAGGGCAGGTGGTGGTTTCTGAATCTGTATTCATAGCTGTTTATGTAACCGATTGTGGCCTACTATTCAAGAGACTGGATGACACGCCTTCGGCGCGAGCTCATAGCTGACAGCTGATGGCTCATAGGAAATGAAGTGGATGCTGGATGCGCGATCATCCTGATCATGTAGAGTCCTGATGGCGATTAGCAAATAAAACCGAGATAATTCTCTTTATTGATTATTTTAAAACTGGCCTCAGGATAGGCCGCGCGCCATTCTTTTGGGGTTTTTACTTGTGATTTTTTCCATTTTATCTCGTAGCCTTCAAGACGCCTTCCGGTTTCCTCGACAAGATCAATTTCTTTCCTATCATAGGTACGCCAGAAGTAAAAAATTGTCCCGGCTCTTGCGTATTCAAGCTTTTTTCGTCTTTCCGAAATAACATAATTTTCCCACATTTCTCCAACGTCTTTGCGTATATTGAGCGGATTAAACATGCCGATGAGCGCATTTCGAATACCATTGTCATAGAAATAATAGCGTTGGCCTTTTGCTATTTCTTTGCGCAAATTTCTGCTAAAACCGCCCAACCGATAAATGACGAAAACTTTTTCCAATAAGTCCAGATATCGTTCGACTGTGTTCTTACTCATTCCCAGTTGTCGCCCCAACTCTGTCAGAGAGGCCTTCTTGCCGATTTGAAAAGCCAGCAATTGGAGCAACTGAGTCAGCTTTTTGGCATAACGTACGCCTTCAAGCGCAAGGATATCTTTATATAGATATGAACTGATGAGTTCGCGCAGATACTCTTCTCTCATCCGATTATCACGCAAAGTGACAACTTCAGGATAGGTGCCGTAAACCAAACGAGATTCCAGATTGGCCGCAGTCTGGTGACTCTTTTCTATTTGCGAAATCTCCATTTGCGAAAGGGGGTAAAGTGTTAAAACATACTTTCGTCCCGTTAAAGGTTCACCGATATCTTTTGCCAGATCGAAAGAAGACGATCCGGTCGCAATGACCTGAATACCCGGCACATGATCAACGATCAGTTTCAAATTTAAACCGATTTTCTCAACGTACTGGGCTTCATCGATAACCAGCAAGCGGTGTTGCCCCACAAAATCTTTCAGCCGTTCAATCGATTGACTCTCCAATGACTGACGCGCGACAATATCGTCCCCATTTACAAATAATACATCACGTTCACTCGATCTTTCCAGATACTTATGTAAAAGCGTGGTTTTACCTACGCGCCGGGGACCGTAGATAACAACGACTTTTCCAGGCGAAAGCAAGCGATCCATATTTTGTATTTGTTCCCTTGGTATGTACATGTTCGCTATCTTATATGGGTCGAAGATTCAATCGCTAAGTTTATAAAAACAATATATAAACTGACTAAATTATATTAAATTTAGTCAGTATGTCAACCGAATTTTAATAGAATGAAACTGAAAATTGGACACAGATGAACGCAGAAAAACACAGATTAAGACCTGTTTATAATAGATCTGTGGACATCTGTGTTTATCCGTGTCCCATTATAAAACGGGCAGTTGGCTCAATCCCGCCTGACGGCGGGACTGCACATCTATCTTGATAGCTGTCGGAGTGCAGCCGGCTCAACTTGATAGCATTTCTTTCAAATACTGTCCCGTGTAGCTCTTTTTGACACGGGTCAACTTCTCCGGTGATCCTTCGGCAACGATACGGCCGCCCCGGTTGCCGCCTTCCGGACCCAGGTCGATAATCCAGTCGGCCGTTTTGATGACATCCAGGTTGTGCTCGATGACGATCACGGTGTTGCCCGCATCCACCAGATCCTGCAGCACCGTCAATAGTTTTTTGATGTCCTCCATATGCAGGCCGGTTGTTGGCTCATCGAGGATATACAGGGTCTTGCCGGTCTGTTTTTTGGACAGTTCCCGTGCCAGCTTTATCCGCTGCGCTTCACCACCGGAAAGGGTGGTGGCCGACTGCCCCAGTTTAATATACGCCAGCCCGACCCGCAAAAGGGTTTCCAGGATGGCTCTTATTTTGGGATAGCTGGCAAACAGTTCGTGGGCCTCGGCCACGGACATATTCAGCACATCGGCAATCGAACGGCCGCGATAGAGCACTTCGAGGGTCGCCTGGTTGTATCGCCGGCCGCGGCAGATGTCGCAGGGCACGTAGACATCGGCCAGAAACAACATCTCGATTTTGTTAAATCCGTCACCCCGGCAGGATTCACAGCGGCCGCCCTTGACGTTGAACGAAAAGCGTCCCTTTTTATAGCCCCGGGCCCTGGACTCGGGCAGCAGGGCAAACAGATCCCGGATATGATCGAAGGCCTTGGTATAGGTGGCCGGATTACTGCGGGGCGTCCGACCGATCGGCTTCTGATCGATATTGATCACCTTGTTGATGTGATCAAGGCCCTTTATCCGGCGGTGCGCTCCGATGGCCGCATCCGCGCCGTGCAGGTGGCGGGCCAGCGCCGGATAAAGAATCTGGTTGACCAGGGTAGATTTGCCGGCCCCTGACACGCCCGTCACGGCCACCAGCAACCCCAGTGGAATCTTCACGGTAATATCGGCCAGATTGTTTTCGGCTGCCTTTTGGATGGTCAGCCACAAAGGGCTGCGTTTCGGGCGCGTTCTTCGTTTTTCCGGCACGGCAATTTGCGCTTTGCCGTTTAAATAGCGGCCGGTCAATGACTTGCGATTTCGCTTGATCTGTGCGGGTGTTCCAACGGCAACGACCTGACCGCCCAGGTTTCCGGCCCCCGGTCCCATGTCCACCAGCCAATCGGCTGTTTGGATCGTTTCGCGATCATGCTCGACAATAATCAAGGTGTTGCCGATGTCACGCAGGTGCCGCAGGGTTTCAAGCAGTCGTATGTTATCCTTCTGGTGCAGGCCGATGGTGGGCTCGTCCAGCACGTACAGAACACCGGTCAGTTCCGAACCGATCTGGGACGCCAGCCGGATTCGCTGTGACTCACCGCCGGACAGGGTCGGCCCCTTGCGATCCAGAGAAAGATAATTCAGACCGACATTGATTAAAAATCCGAGCCGGCCGCTAATTTCCTTGAGCACCTCTGCGGCAATCAGTTTTTTACTGCCGGTCAGTTTCAGGTCCCGGAAAAACCGGAAGGATTCCTGAACAGGCCAGGCGCAAACCTCGGTTATGCAATGGTCGGCTATGCGAACATTCAGGGCCTCGGATTTCAGGCGTCGACCACCGCAGGCGGCACACGGTTTTTCGCCCATGAACCGGGCATAATAAGTCTTGGCATTTTCAGAGGCTGTCTGCAGGTAACGACGCATCATGCTGTTCAAAAGGCCCTCGTACTCGGTTGTAAAAGAACCATGGATTTTCTCCGAGTCCCAGCTGACCGTAATCGGCTCTCCGTTGGTGCCGTAAAGCAGCAGGTCCCGATGTTTTTTAGGCAGTTTTTTCCAGGGCCGATCAAAGTCGATTTTCCACTTTTGCTGCAACGCCTTGAGTTGCTGTATTCCCCAGCTTCCGTTTCGGACGTTCTGGTTGTTAAAATAATTACGCCAGGGTATAACCGCGCCTTCCCGGATGGACAGGCCCTTGTCCGGCACGACCCTGTCTTCGTCCATCGATAGAACCGTACCCAGCCCGTTGCATGTCGGGCACATACCCAGCGGTGAATTAAAAGAAAAAAGCTGCGGCTGAAGTTCCGGGTAAGCGCTGCCGCAGCAGGTGCGGGCTTCACTCATGCGGACGTCCGCGCGGCCGATCACATGGGTGATCAATTGCCCCCGGCCGAACTTGAGGGCCAGTTCCACCGAGTCGGTGAGTCGCTGCCGGAACGATTGGGTGTGTTTGACAACCAGTCGATCGATAACGACTTCGATATTGTGCTTCTTGTGTTTCGACAGTTGTTGCACGTCGATCAGGTCGTGGACCACGCCGTCAATTCGCACCCGGGCAAACCCATCGGACCGCAGCCGGTCGAAAAGTTGCCGGTGTTCGCCTTTGCGGTTTTCGATGATCGGTGCCAGAAGTAAAATTTTGGTGGCCCGGGGCAGGGCGACAATCTGCCTGACCATGCTTTCGGCATCCCCTTTACCCACCTGTCGACCGCATTTCAGGCAATATTGGATGCCGATGCGAGCATAGAGCACGCGCAAATAATCGTAAACCTCGGTGATCGTTCCGACCGTGGACCGGGGACTGTTGGAGGCGGCTTTCTGATCTATGGAAATGGTCGGCGAAAGACCCCGGATGGTTTCATAGCGTGGCTTTTGCATTTGTCCGATAAACTGGCGGGCATAGGCAGACAAAGATTCAATATACCGCCGCTGTCCCTCGGCGAAGATGGTGTCAAAGGCCAGACTCGATTTGCCGGATCCCGAAACGCCGGTTATTACGATCAGGCTGTTTTTGGGCAGTTCGACATCGATATTCTGCAGATTGTGCTCGTGGGCACCCTTTATGGAAATGGAATCGTAAAATTTAGGTTTTTTGGGCATAACTATCTCAAGGTTAGCAGTACCGATCAACTATAGGTCTGAATTTAAATTCAAAATAACAAATTCTAAATACCAAACAAATATCAAATTCCAACGGCCTAAACATCAAAACCGTTTGGCTCATTGGAATTTTAGAACAGGCTTTCAATCTCCAAAAGCGATTCCCAAGTCCCTTGCCGTCAGGATCGTATCGCAATCCAGGGGCACCGTTTTCATGCGCCGGGTAGCCAGTTCGAGGGGTACATAATTGACGGTGGGCGGATCGAGTGCGACCATCACGCCCGACCGGCCTTGATCGAGGGCCCGCACACTGGCCGCACCAAATCGTAATGATATCAGGCGGTCAAATGATGTCGGCCTGCCGCCGCGCAGCAAATGGCCCAATACGACACAACGAGCCTCCTTTCCGGTTAAATTCGCGAGCTCATTCGTAACCTTGTGCCCCACACCGCCGAGACGTTCCACCCTGCCGACGGTTTTGCATTCGGTTAGCGTGTAGCCGCCCCCTTTCGGACAGGCCCTTTCGGCCGCAACGATAATCGAAAAGTGCCGCCCGCTTTTCTCACGTTGCATTACTTTTTCGGCCACCTTCTCAATATCATAGGGAATCTCTGGGATAAGGATGGCATCCGCAGTGGCAGATACGCCTGCATTGAGCGCAATCCAGCCGGCATAACGCCCCATGACTTCAATGACCATAATGCGCTGATGCGAATCTGCCGTCGTGTGCAGGCGGTCGATGCAGTCCGTGGCAAAATCGACCGCCGTATCAAAACCGAACGTAATGACAGTTTTGTCCAGATCATTGTCAATGGTCTTTGGCACCCCCACAATCTGCATTCCCTTTTGGTGCAGTGTATGAGCGATGGCCAGGGAGCCGTCACCGCCGATGGCAATCAAAGCATCCAGGCGATGGGTTTTAAAACCGGCGAGAAGATCGTCACTGCGATCTTTTTCATGAATCTCACCATTTTCTGCGACCGTCGGATAACTTAACGGATTGCCCTTGTTGGTGGTCCCCAGAATCGTTCCGCCCAGGTGGGTGATGCCACGCACCGAATTCAGGTCCAGAGATATCACGCCGCCATGCGGATAATGCTCGGGCACCAATATACCGTCGTAGCCGTCGCGTATGCCAAAACATTGCCAGCCGCGATGCACTGCCGCCAGCACAATCGCCCGAATAACGGCATTCAGCCCGGGCGCATCTCCACCGCCGGTTGTAATTGCAATGCGTTTTAAACCCATAGCGATTCGCCCCCTTCAGTGATTAAAAATAATCTGCAATAATTTTCACAGTCGACTCTAAAGGTAAACACTGCTGACCGGTCGTCGATAATGAAAGGTGCCTGCGGCACCGTTCCTTGTCAGTTGTCCGTGGCACGCCGAAGGCGTATTATCCAGAATCCAGCCTTGCCGCCGGGCGAAAATGAGCCCGGATTGAACGAGTAGGAAACGGGTTCATTTCATATTTGTTACGAATTCCTTGATCCAATATTCAATATCTAATATCCAAGATCAAGATGATCGCGCCTACAGCATCCCTGTCATTTCCTATGAGCTCACACTGAAGGCATGTAACGGACAGCGCGTAAGCGCTTATGAGCTCACGCCACAGGCGTATCATCCAATATCTACCAAGAACTGATCCTGCATCTTGATTCCTGTTGCCTATATCATGTATCATGTATCCAGTATCCAGTATCCAGCATCCAGCATCCAGCATCCAGCATCCAGCATCCAGCATCCAGCATCCAGCATCCAGCATCCAGCATCCAGCATCCAGCATCCAGTATCCAGTATCCAGTATCCAGTATCCAGCATCCAGTATCCAGTATCCAGTATCCAGTATCCAGCATCCAGTATCCAGTATCCAGTATCCAGTATCCAGCATCCAGCATCCAGTATCCAGCATCCAGTATCCAGTATCCAGCATCCAGTATCCAGTATCCAGCATCCAGCATCCAGTATCCAGTATCCAGCATCCAGCATCCAGCATCTTGTATCATGTAACCTACGTCCTTGCTTTCAAAGAAATGACTCAACCCCGCCAGACGGCGGGACGACACGTCTGTCTTTCTGACGGTCGGTGTGCAGCCGGCCCAACGGACATACAATGACCAGAATAATTAAAACGCCAGGCATCATTTTCACCATCGCGGCAGCCCATTTCGTTCTCTGCCGCCTGGTGGTGTTCCTGACGATGTACTCTAATCTGTCGAATACAGGTGAAGGGCAAACGTTAACATTGCTTACCCGTTGGCTGGTGGGCCTTACAAGGACACTCTACTTTCCGATTATTTCACTGTCCCTGTATTCGCGCCGGTTGTTTCCGGGAGATTGGATCTTTGTACCTATATTCGTCAACAGCCTGTTGTGGGGTGTGTGCATCTATCTGGGTTACATTCTCTGGAAAAAACATATCGCTCGGGAAAGTTTATGAAAAATTATTGGAACCTTATTACTGTTTTCAGTGTATGGGTGCTGCTGTTGACAGCCTGCGCTCACAAGCCCTCGCCGGAGGAAATCCGGCTGGATAAGGCGGCTCAGGCCTTGATCGAAACCGATGAACGGCTGATGAAATCATGTCTTTATCTGGGCTCTGTTTCCGTCACGGGTGATGCTAATCCAATGTTCGGTGGCCGCGCCCTGCGTAAAACCAAAGACGAGGTCAAACGCCAGGCAGTCGTACTGAAAGCCACCCACATTGTCTGGTTGTACACATATGACACCACGGCTGCCGCGCTTGTTTACAGGTGTCCGGAACAGTAAGCCCTGAATGGATAAAAGTCCTAAATATGTAGCTATGTGTGCAAAAGCGGCCGAAATTCAAACCCGGTGGCGACCGGACCACGGCGATTTTTATCAGACCGAGAACGGTCAGATTAAATGTTGGCTCACCCATTCCCGCCAACCGCAGCGTTTCAAAAAAGGTGTCGGCATATTTGTGGAAACCGACGGCTTGATTCAGCTGACGCGTTATATCTGGCTGCCCCGCCAGGACCAGTTAATTGAATTGTCCCAGATCCCCGGGCGCCGATATGAAACTATTGTTCAGGACTTTTTCGACTGGACCAAAACGATATACGGCGAAACAGAAACGCTGCCGGGCAGGCTCTTTCGGTCGATGGAGCAGATCTGGCTGGCATATGTCATGCAGAAAAAATTTGCCAAATTATGGGATGAATCGCACTGGACGGGAATAATCGAATTAATCGGCTAAACGTATCTAGCCTCGCAACCACTGCCCCAAAACGTCTGTTTACAGAGCGTCTATGCAAGCAAAAGCATCCGCCAATTTGCGCCATAAACTGCATGAAATCATTTTTGAAGCCGACACACCGGTCGGCAAATGGTTTGATGTCCTTCTAATCCTTTCGATCCTGCTCAGCGTGATGTTGGTTATGCTGGACAGTGTCCGGGCGTTTCATACCAGTTGGGGCGTCTGGCTCCGCTACGGCGAGTGGTTTTTCACAATCCTTTTCACGATCGAATATGCGCTGAGGTTGTTCTGCGTCGGCCGCCCGTTAAGCTATGCGACCAGTTTTTTTGGTATCGTCGATCTGCTGGCTATTTTACCCTCTTATATCAGTATCTTTCTGCCCGGTAGTCGATTTCTGCTGGTCATCCGAATTCTAAGGGTCTTGCGTATTTTCAGGATCCTTAAGCTGGTTCAGTACGTCGGTGAAGCCAGCCTGTTGATGAAGGCGTTGCGGGCCAGCCGACGTAAAATCCTGGTATTCTTGTTTACCGTTCTGCTCCTGGTCATCATTTTCGGGTCTTTGATGTACCTGATCGAAAGTCCCGAAAACGGCTTTACGAGTATTCCCCGCAGCATGTACTGGGCCATAGTGACCCTGACCACCGTCGGATTCGGAGATATCTATCCCCGGACCGATCTGGGTCAGGTCATTTCGGCCCTGATCATGATCATTGGATACGGAATCATTGCCGTCCCCACCGGCATTGTCACGGTAGAACTATCGCATGCATTCAAAAAATCACTGACGACGCAAGCCTGTCCGGAATGCAGTTTAGAGGGGCACGACGAAGATGCGGCATATTGCAAATATTGCGGTGCTCAATTAAACAAGTAAGGCTTTACATCTTTTCGATTTCGTGATTATGAATGCAACCAGAATAAGGTGGGCTTATACACGCAATAAACCAATCGGCTAAAGCCGGAGGAGTTGAGGTGTTATGATATTCATCGGTGAATTTTTTCAACTGACCAACCAGCAGGAAATCGAAGAAATCAACCGGCGTCACGGCGAGTTCAATTTGGTCGTTGAAGCCGATACCCCTAAGAATGCCATCAATCATTTCAAGCAGCGGATCATCGAATTTCGAAGACAGAGCGAGTTCTTCGAGGGTGATTGTAAGATTTACTTCATTCGCTTGATGGAGTTTCAAAATTTCCCCAACCATCGCGCCCTGATGCTCAATTTCAAATCGGTAGCCGGAGACCCGACAATGCCGTTTATCGGGTGCACGATCCCGTCCGACCAGGCCGATGCATGCAGAATATATAATTGGAAAGACAATGCGCCTGAAATCGACGGTCAGAACGAGCAGTTATTTCCTGAATTTTGCACGCAAATCAGCGCTATGAACACTTTGCAGTAATTTTCTATTTTTACTGCAGTATTTTAAGGTCAATCTAACGGATAATTTTTTCTTTTATAATTACTTCTT
>Ga0126335_1000197_pt1 | contig 28924 bp, 31 predicted proteins | sample OlaspJWI45metaG_FD_108409 | JGI IMG/M metagenome (GOLD analysis project Ga0126335, IMG submission 108409) | Marine gutless worms symbiont microbial communities from Oahu, Hawaii - Olavius sp. 1 OAHU.JWI-45 metaG | ecosystem: Host-associated > Annelida > Digestive system > Unclassified | place... | reverse complement strand
CCCTGGGCATCACCGTTACTACGATAGTACGCACCGACTTCACCTTTGGTTAACAAACCTTCGCCTGCTTTGGCGAATACTGGCCTGGCTGAATCAACCAGGATTGTTCCACCAATACTGTCACCACCCGTACTGACCGGTGAGAGCCCGGCAATGGCGACAGCGCTACCGACATTACTTGGATCAATGTAGGAAAGCGCTGGGTTCATGTGGTTACCACAGGCAGAGATCAAGTCCATACCATTTACTTTGATACGCAAACGATCATCTGCTAGCCCGTGGATGACAGGCAAACCAGAAACACCACCAGAACTTTGAATATTCAGTCCCGGAACATTACTAAACAGACTTGCCGTATCACTGGTGGCAGGCGTCATAGCATTTAGCTCACCTTCGCTTAATATTGAAGTATTCAACGTTTGATTAACAATGGGTGATGCTTCGACGAGGATGGGTGGCATTTGTACATCTTCAGCAATAGCCACACCGTGAAATGACGCACTGATCAACGTTGCCAGTAAAGCACGTCGATATGATATATGGGGATTCATACTAGGCTCCTTATAAAAAAATGAAAATCATGATGCTTATGTGTTTTAACTTTGTCTGCTGTATGACGTATCTTGTCCAAATTAATGACCCGGGTAACTGGCGCCTTACCTAACTACAGAAAACGATATTCCAGCGGCACGGTAAAAGACCAGGAACTCAACCCCAATTCAATTGGTATGGGTTCAAATCTGCCAGCCCGACGTACGGCATCAAGCGCTGCCTTATCAAGCACACTTTCTCCAGAACTATCGGCTACATGTATATTTTCAATGACACCGTCGTGCTTTACGATAAAACCTACCTCAACCCTTCCTTCAATATGACGGCGACGTGCACGTTTTGGGTAGTACTTATGTTCTGCAATCGTTTTCAGCAATAGCTGTCGATACATTTGCCTTATCAGGTCCTTCTTACCATCATTTGAGTTGCTTGTTATATCTGCTTCTGCAACATCCGGTTCTACAATCGGCGCAGCGACTGGCTGAGCTGTAGCTACCTGGGGCTTTACTGGTTCAGAGTGCTTGACTAGTTCTGGTTTTACCTGTTTTTTGACGATCTGCTTCTCAGGCTTTACGACCGGTTCCGGCTCAGGTTCAGGTGCCTCTACCACTTCCTGCGGCTCAAATACCTCCTCTATAATTTCTTTCGCAATAGCGGATTCAATTGATGGCTGCACCTGTTGAACAATCTCAAACATATCCATCTTTAGTGGCAATGCAACGGTAGTCTCCATTGACATAAATGACTGCTGACCTAGTAATAAGGCAGCTAACCCACCATGCAACGTGAGCGAAACAAGAAACCCCGGTGTTTTATATTGCTTATTCACTGTGCTTTTTCAGTAAGGATAGAAACATTAAGTAGATTTTCCCCTTTAAGTAAATCCACAATGCCAACGAATATTTCAAAGCGGGCTGCTGAATCTACCCTCAGTATGATGTTGGTATCACCAGCTAACCCGGTGAGCATTTCAGCCAGCACTACCTTGGTTACCTCTTTCCCATCACCATGTATAACGCCTGCATCATCAATTACGATTTCAAAGCTTGATTCAGTAGTTGGTGCTTCGCTGTGGCTGGCTTCAGGTAATGAAACTGGAATCGTTCCCTGGGCAATGAAAGTTGCCGTAGTTAAAACGATTGCGAGCAACACCAGCATGATGTCGATGAACGGAATCACATTGATCTGGTCAAACCTTCTCACTGGTTCATTCCCTGCCAGCGTGACTTCAGGACATCTACCTTGCGCAACAGGGCGTTGTAAAAAATGATAGCGGGTATCGCCACCACCAGCCCCAGTGCAGTGGCCTTGAGTGCTAACGCAAGTCCAAACATGATCGAGCGTGCATCTAATCCGCCACCCTGCCCCAGATCATAAAAGGTAATAAGGATGCCAAGAACGGTACCCAATAAACCAACGTACGGCGCATTAGCACCAATCGTTGAGATAATCGTAAGGTGATCCGTCAGTGCAATATCTAGCTCATGTGAGTTGTTGTAATCACTTAACTTTAACTTCGCATAGTACAGATAACGCTCCACAACAAAGGTCACCATTAGTATGCTCATGAAACCCAGCACACCGATAATCGAATAATCAAGCCACTCTTTTAAAAGCTCCATATTCCCCTCACATCACCAGCAGAATACGTCTTATCCCGATAACCATCAGCGCCACGCCACCCATGTAAAGTAACCACTTACCAAGCCAGGGTTGTTCTATCTGCAGGGTTCGACCAAAACTACCTATCAATGGAATCACCAGAAATAAAGGTGTAAATGCCGCACCAAGGCCAAATAAAAATCCATAAACACTGCCCAGTAGGCCATCACCTGTTATTGCACTCGCGGCGAGTAGTGCAGCCAATGGTGTGCTGGGTGTAAAGCTCAATGCAAATCCCATAAAAAACGGTGATGCACCATCAGCGCGGTGTCGGGTGCGGCAAGACATATGCGTCTTGCGTGGCCACATTAACCATATCCCGGAACCGATAGCAGCTAACCCTATCAGCCAATGTCCAATGCCACCTTTTAGAAAGGTAATTAAAATCTCACCCATCATGCCAGCTACCCCACCTAACAGGGCGTACGCAGCTACCTTACCCATGGCAAAAGCAAAGGTATCCATGGTTGCAGCTCCACTACCTTCTCCTCGACTAAGCGCCCAGGTGCCCAGGTAAGGTAAACACACTGCTGTGCAGGTGGTGAAGCCAACAGAGAGCCCTAGCAACCAAACAGAAACCATGCCGACTTCACCGAGTGAACCCACAGCATTCATGACTCATTCACCTGTGGACTCACTTTTACGGGGTTTGATTTAACCACTGGCGTGCCATCTGGCTTTTCACCACGTATACGTGATTTGTAATAGTCACGTGAGGATGAAAACAGCTTGATTGGACCGGTCTTGATCTGTATCACACCGTCTTGAGGACAGTATTCGGCACATCGTCCACACAGGGTGCAGTCTTCATGAAAGGCGGCGGACCCTTCCTTGTGCCATATCTCATGAATATCCATGGGGCAGGCCAGATTACATATGCCACATTTATCACAGCTCTTGTGCATCTTCTTGACCAGGCGCGTTGGCGACAGTCGTCTAAAGACAGCATGTAGAGATAAAAGTGGGCAGATGCGGCAAAAGGGTTGGCGTATTACGAGCGCGGCCATGACTATAAAACCGAGGAGGAATACTCTTATTACACCAAACACCACATCTGCCCAATCCGAGGTCTTCACTGCAAGCTGTTCAGTATCAGCCGTTGCAAGTGTAGTAATTATTCGGGAAGGACAAACCTGACAATAGGCATCACCCGCTGCATGCGGTGCGACACCAAGCCCTGCCAGTAAAGGCAGAAGAAATACTAACGCTAATAGCATAATCCACTTGATTGGTCGAACACGTCCAACCTTACCTGGCTCGAGTCGATGCATGGGTCTTCCCAGCCATCGACCAAAGCGGTACATCAATTCTTGCACTGTTCCGAGTGGACAAATCCAGCCACAAAAGGCCTTATTCAATACGACAAAGAATACAAAGAAAGAAACCATTGTAAAAAATAATGGCAACAACAGTTCAAAGCTAAAGGACTGCAAGGCAACAATTCCCTCGCCAACCCGGTGATGCAACTGATGCTGTAGTGGAATCAGAACACAGTATCCCGCATTCTGCTGATCATAAGCGCATGATAATGCCGGCAATGCACCACTGACTTTATCGGCCAGGTAATGCCCCATCACCGATCCGCCATAGACCAGAAAGACCAGCATTATGATCTGAATAGTGAAACGAAAACGACCCAAAGTTAAAGCACTCATGAGTGTTCTCCTTTTTTACCTTTCTTATCTTTTTTCCTGTGGCGTAATAGAGGACTGGCCGCAAACATACCTAACATCGCCACCCCGATACCAAGTGGTAAATTCTTGTCAGCAAAGGCATCGGGCGTGTAATGGTAATTAAAGGCGCTGATTATCTCACGATTGTCATGCCGTAACTTTGCTGATAGAACAAATGCTGACTTACGTCGTCCATGACGATGCCCAGCACTATTGCCAGGTTCAGCTTCCTCTAAAGAAAAGTCATCCGGAAATTTCACTTTAAAGCGACCGACTTTATCCGTGATATATGCAGACTCACTACCATTACGGCTTTCAAATACAACCCGCTTAAATGCCAGTGGCTCTCCCTTGTAGAGCAATCGAAAAGGCCATGTTTCATTAGCACGATACTGTTGATGCTCTCTTGGTAAACGAACCGGTTGAATCTCCAGTTCTGCCTTATCCTGTTTCAACATATCTCGCGGCGCCGGCCCTGGATTTGAAAAGTAAGTAACAGTGCTCGCTATACGCACCTCATTTTCACTTTCCTCATTTGCAACCACCCAATGGTAGCCACCCTGGTCACCAGAACGGGTGATGACTTTAGCCTTGCCCTCTTCGACTGGAGTCTCCCAGGAAACATCACCCTCTTCCGGTTCTATCGATGGATAAACCCGCATCTGATCCACACTCAGGTTAACTGCCTTTAGTGCTTTATGGGTTCGACTTCTAGGCCCTGCTGGTTTGACCAGCAGGGGTTTGGAAGACCATGACTTGGGAGCTTGCGGTTGATGTTGATGATGCTGATGTCCCTCATGAGACTGCGCAGCAACCTGTTGCATCGCTAGCATGGTGACTCCAAGCACTACAAGTTGAAAACGTATCCGCATAACGTCACCTATTTATCAAAGCGATAGCTATAGGTAAGCATGAAGCTACGTGGTGCACCCGGCGTCCAGGAACGATCACCATTTGTATCTTTATCCACTTCTTGGGCATAGCGCTTGTCAAATGCATTATCCAGATTAAAGCCGAACTTATGCTGACCGCGCTCGTAACCGACAAACACGTTGGTTACATTGTCGTAGCCTTCATATTTTTCACTGTTAGCGCTGTCCATGTAATAGCTGCCCCAGCTATCCAGGCTGACTCTTGCCGTCAAACCCGATGGATGGGTATAGTCTGCAAACAGGGTATGTTTGTTCTCGGGTATATAGGGCAATGCATTTCCGGAGCGATCCATGTTGACATAGGTGGGCCTTCCACCTGGTGTAATGTTTACAACTTCGTTAAAACTTTCATATTCATAGTCACTATAGGCATAGTTCAGACCAACATTCAGCCCCTCCATGACCTGCACACTACCGGACAGCTCAAAGCCGCGTTTCTCGGTCTTGCCTGCATTCTGGTAGATAGTCTCACCGCCCTGTCTTGAAGTTGTAACTTCATCATCAACTTTTGACCAATACACTGAGGTGTCAAAGTGCCAGTTTTTTGCGCGGCCCTTCAGACCAATTTCAAAGTTACGCGCTGTCGATTTATCCAGGTTGGGGTTCTGGGATAACTCACTGGAAAATGGCACCTGATCTGCCTGTGCCAGTGATACAAAGGTACTGATTTGATCCGTCAGTTCATGACTCAAACCAATCTGGCCTGAGAACAGGGAAAACTCTTCATCAATACGGATGCGTGTATTACTTGCAACATAATTGCCGAGCCCCCAATCATATTTCCTAAACTCTTTGGTATCTTCTTCAAATTCAGAACGATCAACTCGACCACCGATATCCAACACGGTACGCTCAGTCAGATTTAGTGATTCCTGAATAAAGAACCCGTAAAGAGTGTTGTCGGTATCCCCAATCTCCAATAAGGTGCCACTACGGTCAGACAGGGTCGAGACAATTCGACCTGGCCTACCTGGAGGAAAAGGAGGCGGAGCAGTAACTACTACATCAGCATACTCATAACGTTCCGCATCATGATTACTATCCTTGCGGTAGGTCACGCCACCAGCCAGTGTACCGTCCATATTGAATAACTTGTGTGGCTTAACGGCCTCAAGATCGATGCCAAAGATATCAACTCCCGGGGTATCTACTATTGTGGCTGTCACCGGGTGGTATTGCTCATAGGTGTTGTAATAAAACTTTGGCTTAAAAGTAAAACTTTCAAACGGCATTTCCAACCGGGTATTGAAATATCACATTTCAGAGTAGCGTCCAGAATTTTTCCGGGCACTGTCATTATCTACTTGCTCGCCGGTACGCTTAAATATCGTATAGTCAGCGTCATCCATTGAACCGGGTAATTGCAAGTCAGCCTTGGAATAACTTAACTCCGATTCCCAGACATTGTCATCGCCAAAAAACATGCCATGCTTCAGGCCGATCTGAGTGGTGTCAAATTCGTTCCAACGTCTCCAATCATTATCAAGCTCACGGTGTGAGAAAGTCAGTGCTATTGCCTGATCTTCGGAAATATCCTTGGCCAGTCGCGCGTGCAGATTGAACAGACCATTATCACCCAGGCCAAATTTGTAGTTATTAGACTTCATATCGAACACAGACTTGGAAACAATCTGCACGGTGCCACCGGAAGAACCCGCCGCATAAAGGTTACCTGGCCCCTTGGTTACTTCTACACGTTCAATATCCTGGGTATCGAGAAAATCCAGCCGGGTGAAACTGTCCGGATCAGTAATAGGTACACCATCACGTAGCAACATCACCTCGCGAATGCCGTAATTAGCCTTTAACCCGGCACCACGAATTATGAGGCGAGCATCGTATCCACCGTTCGACGAATTAATCAGCACGCCAGGCGCCTCTTTCAACGCATCTGTAATGTTGAACATGCGCACCTGCTCAATCTGCTCTTCATCAATTACCGAAACTGCTGAAGGTATATTTTTAGTTTCCCGCTCTACACGAGTTGCAGTTACACTAACGGTATCCAGTGCATCTGCATCGGCTGCAATACAGTCGATTGAAGTCCCCAAGGCCAATCCAATGGCCATCACAATGCGCAATCGCGCACTAATTCCCTGGTACATATAATTATTCCCCTAAATTTTTCTCTAAATGCCGGCAGCACAATACGCGCACGACATGTATCAGCACGCACACTGGCTGCGCTGAAAATTACTAATTAAATTAGTGTATTAACCTGGAATCAGGCGACAGGGGGTGCCCGGATGGGCATAAGACCCGAATTAACTTCGGGTATAACTACTGTATGTAGTGTGGGAAATGAAAAGGAAGGAACATCTTGCTGAAATACGATCAGTACAGTGACATCAGTAACTGTCTCGGCCATAAGTTCAGAGAACACCATGGCTGGAGAACGCTGGTTATCATTCTGGCTTTGGTCATCAACCGGATGTCCGTTTGCATCCAGTGTAATGGTCTCGAATCCGTGGAGCGTACAGACTTCTACCAGTTGTCCATTGCTATCCTTAACCAGTTCACTATGCAACTGTGCAGGGAAAAATCCCTGAAAAAGCAGCAACAGGGAGATTGTGCTCACCCAGCGTCTGATAAAAGATTCTTTTCTCAATGAATGCATATTGCGCGACTATACAAATTTGATCACGGATAGTACAGAACCAAACCATCAACAATTTGATTTAGGTCATAAAGAATATCATGCGGGTTACTTCAAATGTATTTCAGAAAAATCAGCCTGGTCTGCACAAAATTTACCAGATGAGTCAGTCCAGTGGTTCAGGCCGTGAAAAGTAAAAACCCTGAGCGTAGTCAACACCAATTTCTGTAAGCATATCAACCGTCTGTTGATCTTCAACATATTCAGCGATGGTGAACTTACCCATTACCTGACCGATTTCATTAATTGATTTCACCATGGCGCGATTAATCGGATTAGTCGTAATATCCTTCACGAATTCACCATCAATTTTTAGAAAATCAACGGGTAAATCTTTCAGATATCCAAATGAAGACACGCCACTGCCAAAATCATCAAGCGAAAACATGCATCCCATTTTGTGTACCTCATCCAGAAAACGGGTTGCCTTGATTAAATTTGTGATTGCTACTGTTTCAGTAATTTCAAAACAGATAATCTCTGGAGGCAAGTCATATTCAAGTAATTTTTCATGTATAAAGGCAGAAAGAGACGCATCTGTCATCGATAGTCCTGATAAATTGATACTTAGTACATTAATGTGATCAAGCCTGTCACCCTGTTGTGACATCCAGTGAAATGTATTATCAATAACCCACTTATCTATAGCTAACATCAGGTTGTAACGCTCAGCTGCCGGTATAAACTGATCAGGCGTTATGATCTCACCATCAGGGGACTTCATTCTCAGCAGGACTTCACAATGCAATTTGCCCGTTTCTACCAGTTCACCGATAGGTTGGATCACCTGCCTATATAAGATGAATCGATCTTCCTCAATAGCCTGCTGGATACGGGTAACCCAATCGACCTCTCCACGCTGTCGGGATAGTTCTACATCGTCATGCGTGTAAATGTGAAACCGGCTCCTGCCCTCATCCTTGGCTTTATAACAGGCGGCATCGGCTGCCGATAACAACTCGGTAAAATCAATGAACCGGCCCTGTACTGGCACCAGTCCAATACTAACCCCGATAGAAAAGGCTTTATCTTCCCAGTAAAAACGAAAGTGCTGGACAGCATCAATCAGGTCTCCCGCAATCTCCATAGCCTTATCTAACGGACAACCCTCCAGCAATAATGCAAATTCATCGCCGCCAAGGCGAGCAAGCGTATCACTGGCGCGCTTTTTCGTTTGCAGCATCTGACTGATTTGCTGCAGCAATGCATCGCCGGCAACATGTCCACAACTATCGTTAACAATTTTAAATTGGTCCAGATCAAGATAAAGCAAGCAATGCTGTACGCCTTCCTCGCTTTCTTTAAATGTTCGCTTGGCATGCTCTTCAAAAGCATGCCGATTCACTAGCCCTGTCAATGCATCATGACGAGCCTGGTAGGTAAGTTCTTTCTTTAACTCATGAGCTTCTGTTAAGTCACGCATATAGGCCGTAAAAAAAGTGCCATACTCATCATCAATACGGGTAATCGCGAGCTCAACAAGCATTTGATGACCTTTGGCATGCTGCGCCATTGTTTCGATACGTGTGTTCAAAATACTTGTCTCGCCCGTCGTCAATAATTTCTTCATACCTGCATGATGTCGCTCTCTTAATTCAGGAGGAATGATCAGACCAGCCAGATCCTGCCCAATCATGTCACCACGCTCATATCCAAAAGTTTTCTCAGTTGCCGGGTTGACATCAACAACCACGCTTCTTTGGTCTATCGTGATAATACAATCCAACGCCGATTCCATAATTGCTTTGTTACGTGTCTGGCTAGATATCAATGCGCCAACTACCAGTTCTTTTTCTCTGGCTTGCCTATTGATCTGTAAATAAGTAACCAGCAATCCCAGCATACCGATCAACCAGACAATAAAATATTGTTGAATATCTTTAGTATCTTGTCTGTCCTGCCTGGCGAGTAATTCCTTCAACGGCAAACTAATGGTAACGCCCCCACCGATTCCATTGGTTTTAGTTGCCATATGTGCATGACATAACAGGCAACCCTTTTTAATCGGTAGCGGCTGCATCAATCGTAGGTAAGGCTCACCTTCAATTTTTGTATATTCAAAGACTTCCTGTATTCCCTGATCCAGTTTTAGCAGTGCTGATTTTTCCCATTCGTCCGGTGCATTACCTGGTCGAATAGGTGTGAGACTGATTACCCGACCTGAAACACCATATAAAGAGCTAAATTCCTCATCGAGTTCACGTACCATCCTGGCCGGGTTGATCATAGATAATTCGATCCCGGAGGGCGTTGTGATATCACGATCCTCTATATGCGACAGGTATGGGTCTGGTTGGTATTTATCTCCTACCGGAATGTAAATACGGCCGTGTTCAGTCATCCACAGGCGAAACGCCTTGTCTTTATTAAAATTTGCTCTTGCCTGGTTCTCTGCTAGTTCATAGGTTGTTTCAGCATTGTGATTGATCTTCCAAGCAGCCAGCATCGCAACCGACAGGCTCCAGAATACGCCGAGGATCACTATGTACAGATAAGTGGGTATTTGGTTTTTACTGTCCATCTATAACTTTAATTTTAGTTTTTTCGTCAAAGCAACGATCTAGAACACCACAATTTAACGCCTGATATACAGCTAACTAGAGTTATAACTGCAATCCATGAACGACAATCTAACCACACACCCCTCACTCACTTTCAAAAAGGTCTCCCATACTTGATCTATGTCAAACATAGACCCATAACCACTACATATAGTGTTTCTGGGAGGTGTAAATAACAAGATATAGAAGCATATTCTAATATGCTGGAGAGTAAAAAGATGACAGCACCACTAGCTAACGACATTATTTCACTACCACTAAATATCATTAAACGGGGTGGTGACGAAGTCGTATTCGAAGCCGAACGCATAGAGAAAGCACTCACCAAGGCCGGACAGGCAACCGGCGAATACGACAACCTTGAGGCCCAACTACTTACCCGACAGGTAATCAAGGTTCTCAGCCACCGATTTCATAACGGCCAGGCACCGGATATTGAGGCCGTACAGGATGTGGCCGAGCAGGTCCTGATATCGGCTAACCATATAGAAACAGCACGCGCCTATATTGTTTACCGTGAGCAGCATCATAAACTCAGGGAAGACAAACGCACGCTCGTCGATGTCTCATCCTCCGTTAATGAGTACCTTGATAAATCTGACTGGCGGGTGAATGCCAATGCAAACCAGGGCTACTCACTGGGCGGTTTAATCCTGAATACCTCAGGCAAGATGATTGCGAATTACTGGTTGAGTCATGTCTATCCACCGGAGATCGGTGAGGCACATCGCGAAGGTGATGTACATATCCATGACCTGGACATGCTGGCGGGATACTGTGCTGGCTGGTCGCTGAGAACATTACTCAATGAAGGCCTGAATGGTATACCAGGCCGTGTCGAAGCAGGTCCACCGAAACACATGTCTTCAGCCGTTGGCCAGATCGTCAATTTTCTTGGCACACTACAAAATGAATGGGCCGGCGCACAGGCATTCAGTTCATTTGATACTTACCTTGCTCCCTATGTACGAAAAGACAACATGAGCTACGAGCTCGTTCGTCAGCAAATGCAGGAACTGATCTACAACCTGAACGTGCCCTCACGCTGGGGTACGCAAACACCATTTACTAACCTGACCTTTGACTGGGTTTGCCCACAGGACCTGCGTGAACAGGTACCGGTGATCGCAGGTGAGGAACAGGATTTTACTTATGGTGAGCTCCAGCATGAAATGGATCTGATCAACCGTGCCTATATAGAAGTCATGATGGCAGGTGATGCCAAGGGACGTGTTTTCACTTTCCCAATCCCGACCTATAACATCACTAATGATTTTATCTGGGATTCTGATAACGCCGATCGACTATTCGAAATGACATCAAAGTATGGCCTACCCTACTTCCAGAATTTTCTAAACTCAGAACTCAAGCCCAACATGATCCGTTCCATGTGCTGTCGCCTGCAACTGGATCTGCGTGAATTACTTAAACGCGGTAATGGTCTGTTTGGCTCTGCTGAGCAAACCGGTTCACTGGGTGTCGTTACTATTAACTGTGCACGACTCGGGCATCTCTATCAGGGTGATGAAACCCTGCTGATGAAACAACTGGATGAATTACTGGATCTTGCACGTAACAGTCTCGAGATCAAACGTAAAGTTATTCAAAGACACCTGGATGCTGGCCTGTTCCCTTACAGCAAACGTTACCTGGGCACACTGCGTAATCATTTCTCTACTATCGGCGTTAATGGCATCAATGAAATGATCCGAAACTTCACGAATGATGGTGAAGATATTACGACTACAGAAGGCAAGTCGATGGCGATACGCTTTCTGGATCACATTCGTGCCCGCATGCTGGAATTCCAGGAAGATACCGGCAACATGTATAACCTCGAAGCCACACCAGCAGAAGGTACAACGTACCGCTTTGCCAAAGAGGACCTCAAGCGTTATCCAAATATTCTGCAAGCAGGTACTTATGAACGTCCCTACTATACCAATTAATCGCAATTGCCTGTTGGCTATACCGATGACCCCTTCGAGGCACTGGAGATGCAGGATGACTTACAACGCAAATATACCGGTGGTACCGTACTTCATCTGTACATGAATGAGCGGATTTCCAGTATTGAAGCCTGCAAGAAACTGGTGAAACGATCATTAGGGAATTTCCATCTACCCTATATCACCATCACACCCACATTTTCTATCTGTCCTGATCATGGCTATCTCAGTGGTGAACATGAATTTTGTCCGCACTGTGATGATGAACTGATTGCGAAGAAACAAGCTGAACTATTACAACAACGCTCATTAAAGGAGAATGATGATGCAACCCACACAAAACATTGAACTTAAAGACGAAGAACGCACACGCTGTGAAGTATGGACGCGTGTCATGGGCTACCACCGCCCGGTGACTTCATTTAACCCAGGCAAGAAGTCTGAACATGCTGATCGACAATTCTTTAATGAAAAGACGACAAGTTGTTGATATTAAGTTGACGTAAATATCTACCACAAAGGGCATGAAGAACCCCCTTGAATTAGATTTCAAAGATCCCTCTTCATGTCCTTTGTGCCTTCGTGATAACTAATAGCTGAACCCCAACATGCCAGCAAATCATCCTGTTACTCATCCCCACCTTAAAATCGGCGGCATCACACCATTGACCACCATCGATTACCCCGGTGAATTATCAGCGGTTATCTTTCTACAAGGCTGCCCATGGCGATGTGGATACTGCCAAAACACCGACCTGCTTCCCCGTGATAATAACCATAATATTCACTGGCATGAGGTCGCTAACCTGCTGGAAAAACGTCAGGGACTGCTGGATGCCGTGGTATTCAGTGGCGGCGAACCAACCCTGCACACCGGACTTGAGGAAGCGATACAGCAGGTAAAATCAATGGGTTATAAAATCGGACTTCACACTGCTGGCATTTATCCAGAGCGTTTACAAAAATTATTACCCTTGCTCGACTGGGTCGGTATGGATATAAAATCCAATCAAGCGGGGTATCATCAAATTACCGGCGTCAAGGGTTCAGGACAACGTGCCTGGGAAAGCGCGCAGTTATTAATGGAAAGTGGCGTGGCGCATGAATACCGAGTAACCGTGCACTCGGATATGTTGGACGATTTACAACTGAATATGCTACTGGAAGAATTAACGACATTGGGCGCTAAGCATGTGGTAATTCAGGAATGCGTCACCAGAAATTGTTTTGATGAAAAACTGAGAACCACCAAAAATAATGGCATAAATACAACCCTGCTGAATAAATTCAGCAGCAGATTCCCGAATTTTACATTGCGTAAAGCTATAGCCAGTTAATTACTTCCCAGCCCACTACCCAAATCGTAGTACTGGCCGGGGAGTACTACGTTATTATTCTTAATTCCAGTTGAAATAGTCCCATTTTGGGACTATATTGTCCACATGAGAATTATCGCCTTGTCGACGCTTAAAGCATTTTGGAATGACAATGCGGAATATTTTGACGCTAAAGAGCCAACATTGGCCTGGTACCGCCATGCATTGCATGCTGATTGGAACTCACCTTCCGATGTGAAACAGGATTTTGGCAATGCCAGCATACTCAAAGATGGAAGAGTTGTATTTAATATTGCAGGTAATAAGTATCGGCTAGTTGTTTGGGTTAACTACGCCTACCGAGTTATTTACATACGCTTTATTGGCACACACGCGCAATATGACAAGATTGATGTGCAAACTATTTAATGAATTGCACAGGAGATATTATTATGGATATTAAACCTATCAAATCAGATGCAGACTACCGAGCAGCGCTGAAAGAAGTCGAAAATTTGATGGTGGCTCAACCTGATACACCGGAGGGTGAAAAGCTAGATTTAATGGTCACACTTATTGAAGCGTATGAGGCCAAACACTTCCCTATGGATCTGCCAGACCCTGTTGAGGCAATTAAATTCGAGATGGAACGTAAAGGCTTAACAGTAAAAGACCTGGAGCCCATGATCGGAAAGAGTAATAGAGTTTATGAGATATTAAATCATAAACGCTCTCTAACACTAAAAATGATCTGGAATCTTCACGAAGGGCTGGGAATACCGGCTGAATCACTGATTAAGCCACCGGAAATTCATGCATAATAGCAAGGAGCTCAGAGTGTAGTACTCCCCAGCCAGTACTACGATTCGGAGACTACATCATAGCTATACATCTTGTGTTGCTTATATTAGAAACAACTGCTCTCTGACCCGTGTTTTCGTAGTTTAATCTTCAGGTTGCCTGGAAAACCTGAAGTATTGAAATGCCTGTTCAGTATTCTTTGGTGTAAGATGAATGTCCTCCGCCGCTTCTTCCAGCCTGAATTCACCCCCAAGCTCATTTGAAAGTTTTTCTGCGTCATATTGCACCACTTCTAGCCCACTGCACTTCGTTGGCCCACCAATAGCGAACGCCGCAATAATGACGGATCCACCGGGGGTGAGTACTTGCCGTAAAATATCGATATATTGGCGCCTGTCTTCAGCTTCTGTAAGGAAATGAAAAACCGCTCTGTCATGCCATAACTCATAGCATCTTGATGTTTCAAAGGATGTAATATCGGATTCTATCCACTGAACACTCTCAGCTTTACCACCTAAACGCTGTCGAGTCATCTCCAACGCATTGGCTGATATATCCAGCACCGACAGCTCCTGATAGCCTGCTTCCAGCAAATGATCAACCAGCTTGGATGATCCACCACCTACATCAATAACAGGATCCATTAATCCGATTTTGGAATGATCTATAAAGTTTAGTGATATGGTTGGATGCAACTGAAACCAGCTAAAGTCTGCTTCAGACCTTTCGCTATATATATTTTCCCAGTGACTTTTTCGACTCATGAGCTAGTGGTATCGCTAAATATTCATTTAAGCTGAATCAATTCAGCCTTATTAATTTGTGACTCATTCTTGATTGCGATGAGATCATCGGCATTAGGACAATAGGTTGCAACATCTATTTCAATATCACCCTCACCTTCAAGCTGTACATCGCATGTATCTGTATTCTCACAGGATTGACATTGATTAATGTGATGTTTGATCTCATGAATGCGCTGCCCATGCAGGTAGCCGCTAGCATTGATTCCCAACCGAGATAACATTTTATTCAAGCGCAAACCAGCAACTTGCTTTGATAAATTTTGCCTGAATCGGATACCGGTTTTAATATTTTGAGTCAGCGCCCACGGTAGACGTATTACCAGTAAGATGGCTAACCCAACGTACACAACCGCCAATATGATGGTAAAGATATCCATCTCACTTTATCCTCAATACCGCTCTTCTAGCCTTTAATCCAATACTGCCGCATATCTCTGCAACACTATGATTTATATGGCATATAAAATCACTTTAATGCGCATAATGATACAAGCCACCCATTAACACATGATCCGACATCTATTGGTGCAAGCGTCTCATAGCAACAATTAACCAGCTTGATATAAGTCAAATTAAGGTTTGGCTATTCCGTTGAAGTGTTCAGAGTAGTCCCTCTTCTCCAATATAGACCACCTAACATTGTGATTGATATCGCCAATAGTGACAGCATGACACCGGCTAATGTCAGCTCAGTATTTTCCAATGCCAGCCGCATCGTGCTGGCAACTGAAATAAGCCCCACGATAAAGCAATGAACAAGCACTCGGCTAGTAACTATATCTGCGGTAATAACACCACCAATAAACATGATCAGTATAAATATTGGCATACCAAGCAAATAACGAAAAGAACCACGAATTTTATTTAGCACAGCAAAACTCTTCGCAAGTTCATTGTACTCAACTGCCAATAGAACGTAGGCAAGTTGCATGATGAGACTGGCAACAACGATAAAAATAAAACCTGCAAGAATAGCCAGAATGCTTTTCATTCATATAACTCTAGTTACTCATAGAAAATAGCATAGCGACGGGTTCAAACTGCTGTGAAAGCTTACTGCCTCACATATCGCATACCACACATGTATTTATTTATAAAAGCGACGACGATACTCTTCGAACCCAATCTCACATTGATATACATCAAAACCACTAATATTAATTACCATCTGGCATGCTTCCATATCTATGGTTAACAATCTGAAACAGTACGCTATTCAATACGCTTGTTTCACAATATGCTACTGGTAAACTCAGGTAATGGAATACAGCTTTTTTGACTTCTTGACATTACTTGGCTCATTGGGGCTATTTCTGTATGGCATGAAGGTCATGAGCGACGCCTTGATGGAACTAGCCGGTGATAAGATGCGCACCGTACTGGCTACGGCAACTTCTAATCGTGTATTTGCCGTATTGACCGGTTTCACCATTACAGCAGTTATCCAGTCATCCTCAGCAACGACACTAATGGTAGTCAGTTTTGCCAATGCCTCCCTGTTAACCCTGTCCGAATCGATCGGTGTCATCATGGGTGCCAATATCGGTACGACTGTAACCGCCTGGTTGATCTCTATACTGGGTTTCAAAGTCAGCATGAGTAGTATCGCCTTACCATTAGTGGGCGCTGGTTTCCTGCTCAGTCTGTCAAAAAAGAAAAATATTAAACACTGGGGCTATTTCATTATTGGATTCTCAGTGCTTTTTATCGGCTTACAGTTTCTTAAAGACTCAGTACCAGATCTAAAACATCACCCTGAGGCGCTCGCCTTTCTTTCTGAATATACGACGAAGGGCTTCCTTTCCGTCATCATGTTTATGATATTTGGCACGCTGTTAACGGTCATTATCCAGTCCTCCAGTGCCACCATGGCCCTGACAATTATCATGTGCTATGAGGGCTGGATACCTTTTGAAATGGCTGCTGCTATGGTGCTTGGTGAAAATATAGGCACGACCATTACTGCCAATATGGCAGCGCTGGTAGCCAATTATCAAGCCAAACGAACGGCGCGAGCACACCTGATATTCAACTTGATGGGTGTGTTGTGGATGTTGATATTCTTCTCTGTATTCCTGGATATGATCGATTTTGCCGTACAGAAAATTGAGAATGCCTCACCTTTTACCCAAACAGCCGCTATTCCGGTTGCACTATCACTGTTCCATACAACATTTAATATTCTAAACACTACATTACTAATTGGATTTGTACCTGTAATAAGCCGTATGGTGGAACGCTTTGTGCCAACACCACCCGCAAAGAAAGAAAAAATTGAACAACCAAGATACCTGGATGACTCTTCACTGGATTATCCACAAACAGCACTTAAGGCCTTGCATGATGAATCCCTTCGACTGTTTGAAAAGACAGCCTTCAAAGTGGTGAGTCATGGAATGAATGTACATCGGGAAGATATTGAGTCAGACGAGGACCTGAAAGAGATCATGCAGAACATTGATCACATCAAGATTGATGTAGACAAGATTTACTATCGAAAGATGAAGAATATCTATAGCAAGATAGTCGAGTTTGCGACCACATTGCAGAGCCGATTTGATCTGAACGAAGATAAAATCAAAGCCATTAGAAACATTCTCCGAGCTGATCGATTAATCGTTGAGATCATCAAAGGTGTCAAGTTGTTGCATATCAACATGAGTAAATATATCCAGTCTGATAATGAGCATATACGTAATGAATATAATAACTTGCGCAAAATGATTCTGAAATTGCTACGGGCTTCTCGCAAGTTCAAGGAAGGGGAATCCTGGGTAGAATATCAGGACAAGTACCACACCTTATTTGATAATATCGAACAACATGATGTCTTACTAAACGGTACAATCGACCACCTGGTACGCGACCAACTGATTACCAATGAAATGGCAACCTCACTAATGAACGATAGCGCGATTGCCATGCAAATTGCTCGCAACATCGCCTCCGCGTCTTCACTATTATACGGATGCTGTATAAAAGATACCGAAACCCATGAAGAAGATGACGAAGATGAATTGATTGAAGAAAACCCCGATAACGGGGATCTGGAGGAAGACCAAAGCCCTTAGATTCAATTACCTACATAATAACTATTTTTAGATTAGGTATTATCGATAGCGATAAAAATAACAACACAAGTGTTATTCCAATCGAAATTATTATTTTAGAATCCGCAAGGAATTGCCCACAACAATAAGAGAACTGGCGCTCATACCGATTGCCGCAAGCCAGGGTGGGATATATCCCATCGCAGCTGCAGGTACAGCACTAATGTTGTAGGCAAGTGCCCAGGCAATGTTTTGCTTAACGATACGCATCGTCTTCTGGCTAACCATTAATGCATCAATTAAATGTTCTAACCGATCCGATAGCAACATCATGTCGGCACTGATAGAGGCCAGTTGCGTACCACTTCCCATCGCAATCGATACCTGCGCCCTCGCCAGCACCGGTGCATCATTAATACCATCACCCAACATAGCAACGATGGTAGATTCACTCTGCAACTTATCGATATAGTTTAACTTGTCATCAGGCAAAGCCTGTGACAGGTAATGATCAACCGTGAGATCACTGGCTATCGTCTTTACTGCGGCTTCATTATCGCCACTAACAATTGATATTTCTTTACCCTTTGCCTGTAACGACTGAATCAAAGGCAAAGCGCCCGCACGTAACTGGCCACTAAAATACAAACAGGCAATGGGCCGAGTATCATTCGCCAGCCATATTGTTGTTGACGGTCGACTATCGGATAACTGCGGTAAGTCCAGCTCTACATGTCCTTTAATTAACGCCTGGGTACCCAGATACCATTGCTGGCCTTTTATTGTACCGATGACTCCCCCACCCGGCTGGTTCGAAATATTATTGGCGAGATTATTAGGCAAGCTATTCTTGTCAATTATAGCCTGTGCAATTGGGTGCTCTGATCCCGCCTCCAGACTAGCTGCTATCTGTAATATAGTGGCTTCATCATAATCATCATCCAGTGACTGGACGTCGGTTAAAACCATTTGACCTTTCGTCAATGTACCGGTTTTATCAAAAACAAAGTGATCAACCTGGGCCAGGGTTTCTATACTATGCCCTTTCATCGTGAGTAAGCCCAATTGCGTCAGCCTGCCAGTTGCTGCACTCATTGCAACTGGCGTTGCTAATGACAGAGCACATGGACAGGTTACTACTAACACAGAAACCGTGATTGCAATCCACTCCGGATCCCCATGTGACCACCAGTACACCGCCACTACGGTGGCTAACAGGAGTATGGTGACGACAAAACGTGCAGCTATGCGATCAGCAAATCGTGATATCGCCGGTTTTTCTGAAGTTGCCTGATCCAGCATATCCAGAATCGTTGATAACACCGCACCTTTGCCCAATCTGGTAACTTGCATCGTAAACGGACTGGTCATATTGATACTACCGCCAATCACTGTACTGCGCTGCTCTTTATCAACTGGTAATGACTCACCTGTTAACAAAGATTCATCAACACTTGTTTGTCCATCAATCACAATGCCATCGGCTGGAACATTTTCTCCTGGACGTACCAGTAATAAGTCATCAACTTCCAGATCTGCAACGGCAACAATTGATTCCTGGTTGTCCGCTGATAACCGGGTTGCCACCGTTGGTTGTAACCTGACCATCGCATCAGTGGCTTCCGAGGTATGGCGACGTGCAATCAATTCAAAATATCGAGCAGTCAGTAAAAAAAATGTAAACATCACGACAGCGTCAAAATACACCTCGCCATGCTGACTAATGGTTGCCCAAAGACTGGATATAAAGGCAATACCAATACCCAACGACACAGGCACATCCATCCCCACTGTGCGTCGTTTGATATCCGCCCAGGCATTGGTAAAAAAAGGGCTTGCGGCATAGGTAATTACCGGGATCGTAAATAATAGCGATGCCCATCTGAAAAATAGCTGGAAGTCTTCTTCTATCCCCCACCAGCTACCGGTATATAAGGCTACAGCTAGCACCATGACCTGCATACCCAGTACGCCTGCGATGCCAATTCGTCTTAACAGGCTTTTTCTTTCTCGTTCAACAATTTCCTGCTGCCGATGAGGGTCGTATGGATGTGCCAGGTAACCAATACGACTCACTGCTTCGATAATTTCACTAAGCTTTATTTGAGCATCATCCCAACGGATACGCGCACGATGACTGGCATAATTTATTTGCACATCAACGACACCCTGCAGCGATGACAGGTATCTTTCATTCAGCCAGATGCATGCTGCGCAGGTGATCCCTTCCAGGATTAGAGAAACCTCACTGAGGTCACCATCATCCTGTTTAACAAATCGATCCTGTACGGCAGGAATATCATAAGACTTGATCTGACTAAGAAACTCTGGGACGAGCTCCTTACCTGTTGGTGCGGTCTCAGTGCGATATTGGTAATAACTTTCCATGCCAGTATCAACAATCGCCTGCGCAACAGCCTGACAGCCCGCACAGCACATTGCCCGATCTTCACCCAGTATTTTGACATGAAGATCCAGATCATCGGGCACTGGTAACCCACAATGGAAACAATTATCAGTCATTGACTAACGTCTAGATGAATTGAGAACAGATGATAACCCGATTCAGTCGGGTATACTTTGACCTGAATAAAACTAACGTTTTACTCTGAGACTTTATAGCAGTGGATGATCCACAATGACCATATCTTTTGTAAATTGTGCTAATTCAGCAAGTGCAGGCTCATTATGAATGGTCAAACGTCGATGTTTAACATTTACCAGGCCATCATCTGTCAACTCACGCAATGTCCGGCTGATGTGCACAGAAGTAAGTCCCATGGCATCTGCCAGATCTTCCTGAGAAAGTGGAAAAGCAATACTGTTCTCCTCAGTATCAGGCATCATGTCACTGACTGCATGAACCCGGTGAAATAACTCCAGAAACAGAAAGGCCAATCGCTGTTTTGCCGACTTTCGACCGATACCCATCATGTGCTGCCGACAGAGCTTCATGCTTTGCGCCTGCATATCCGTCATACGGTTGTTGAGCTCCGGTAACTCTTTCATTACCGATTCAAGTTGGGCAACAGGAAATGCACAAACCATGACATCCGTTAGCGCCTGGGCACTATAGTCAATAGGGTGTCCAGGAGTGCTTTGAAACCCAATAAAATCACCGGGCAATGCAAACTGGTAAATCATACGATTACCGTCCGAAGAGGTTTGATACAGTGCAACCCAGCCTGAAAACAATGTATAAGCGTATTTGGGGGCCTCGCCTTCCTCAAGCAGGCGACGCTTGGTATTCAGAACATACTGTTCTTCTCTGACTGACTGTGTCCATTCCAGATTTTCAGGTTTTACACCCTGAAAGAGCGCGAGCTTTCTAACAGAACACTGAGCGCACTGCTGGGGGTTACCATCAGGCCTCACGATAAAATTATTATAATTAATTGGCATGTTGCTAGCTGTCTATTTAATAGCCTTCATTACTGTTATCAATCAGAGGGATTTTTCAGCATTCGAACTTGCTTATTAAATCTATAATCCGTCAATCATGCAACATAGATTAACTAATTCACCTGCAAACACAAGCGAGATTTGATATTAATCAAGTAAGCCTTACTCTCGACACTATGTTCATAGCAGGTTTGATACTATCACGCGCGTTAGCTATCATAGCGGGTTTGTAATCAGCTCGATTAATTTTACAAAAAACACATTAGCAGGCACTAATATCATCCGCCGGGGGGTAATATTATGGTAATTGGACATATCGTGGGGCTCTTTTCCACACCAACAAAAGAATGGGGAAAAATTAGAGACGAGGCTTGCAGCACCACAGCCTGTATTTTCAAGCATGTTTTATTCATGGCGGCTATCCCCGCAATCTCGGGCTATATTGGTACTACCCAGGTTGGCTGGTCCATTGGTGCCAGTGGTGTACATTATCTCAGTAATGAAAGTGCTGGCATGATTGCCATCCTGACCTACCTGGCGATGATCGCTGGTGTCCTCGGCATGGGCGCCATGATCCAGTGGATGGCGGAGACTTATGGCAAACCCCAAACATTGGCCCGCTGCGTGGTGTTTGCTGCCTATGTCGCAACACCGCTATTTCTGATTGGCCTGATGATGTTTTACCCCATTTTATGGCTAAATATGCTGCTTGGCCTACCGGCTGTTGCCTATAGCGTATTCCTGCTTTATAGCGGCACCCCCATCGTGATGGAAATGGAAAAGGAGAAAGGATTTCTTTTTGCCAGTTCCATTGTAGGGCTAGGACTTGTTGCCATGGTCGCCATACTCGCTACTACTATCATTTTGTGGGCCTATGGATTTGGCCCCCAACTGACCAGTTAACCCAATATTAAATAGACAAACTAAATTTTTAAAACCGGAGTTACTCATGAGTGAGCAAACTATTTATTCTGACAAGGTCGTGCGGCAATTTGCCGTTATGACCATTGTCTGGGCATTCGTTGGCATGTTTGCCGGCGTATTCATCGCGGCACAGCTAGCATGGCCAGCGCTTAATTTCGATATCGAATATCTGACATTCAGCCGCCTGCGCCCTCTGCATACCAATGCTGTAATTTTCGCCTTTGGTGGATCGGCATTATTTGCGTCAGCTTATTACATTGTCCAGCGGACCTGTCATGTCAGCTTGTTTGCTCCTAAGCTTGCCAGCTTTACCTTCTGGGGCTGGCAACTCATCATCGTATCTGCGGCTATTTCCTTTCCACTCGGTATTACTGCTTCCAAGGAATACGCTGAACTAGAATGGCCGATAGATATTGCTATTGCGGTTGTCTGGGTTGCTTTCGGGATTGTGTTCTTTGGCACCATCGTCAAACGTAAAGTTAAGCATATCTACGTCGCCAACTGGTTCCTGGGCAGCCTTATCGTTGTTGTTGCCATGCTACATATTGTCAACAGCATGGCTGTACCAACTGGTTTCTTTGGTGGTTCATGGTTTAAATCCTACTCTATGTTCGCTGGCGCGCAGGATGCCATGGTTCAATGGTGGTATGGCCATAATGCGGTAGGCTTCTTCCTGACTGCTGGTTTTCTGGGCATGATGTATTACTTCATTCCCAAGGTTGCCCAACGTCCGGTTTACTCCTATCGTCTGTCCATTGTTCATTTCTGGGCGCTGGTATTTACCTACATCTGGGCTGGCCCTCACCACCTGCTTTACACTGCCCTGCCTGACTGGACACAGTCGCTGGGTATGGTGTTCTCGCTGATCCTGCTAGCACCTTCCTGGGGTGGCATGATCAACGGCATCATGACGCTCTCTGGTGCATGGGAGAAACTACGTACTGACCCGGTTCTGCGCTTCCTGATCGTGTCCGTTTCCTTCTATGGAATGTCCACCTTTGAAGGCCCTATGATGGCCATCAAGACAGTCAACTCATTATCTCATTACACTGACTGGACGATCGGCCACGTCCATGCAGGTGCCTTGGGCTGGAACGGCCTGGTGACATTTGGCGCCATGTACTACCTGATTCCAAAACTATGGAATCGCGAGTTATATAGCATCAAGCTGGTAGAGGTGCACTTCTGGATATCCACGGTTGGTGTCGTGCTTTACATCGCTTCCATGTGGGTTGCCGGCATCATGCAAGGCCTGATGTGGCGTGCAGTCAACGAGGATGGCACATTGACCTATAGTTTTGTTGAGTCACTGCAGGCCATGTACCCCTTCTACATGGTGCGTTTTCTCGGCGGCGCAATATTCGTTCTGGGCGTCGTGATCATGATGTACAACCTGTATAAAACTATCGCGGGACACAAAGCTGCCGAGGCTGTTATCCCTGCGCCTGCAGCGGCACATTAAGGAGATCATCAATGTCTAATTCACATGAAAAAGTAGAAACTAATATTGGCCTGATGATTGTCCTGATGTTAGTGGTCGCTGCTGTTGGTGGCCTGGTACAGATTGTGCCGCTAGCTTTTCAGGATTCTATTACCAAATCGGTAGATGGCCTGAAACCTTACGATGCCCTGCAACTATCTGGCCGGGATGTTTATATCCGTGAAGGCTGTTATGTCTGTCATTCACAGATGATTCGCCCATTCCGCTGGGAAACTGAGCGCTACGGCCACTACTCAGTCGCTGGTGAGTTTGTTTATGACCGCCCATTTCAATGGGGTTCCAAACGAACAGGCCCTGACCTGCATCGTGTTGGCGGCCGTTATTCAGATGAGTGGCATCGTGCTCACCTGGTGAACCCACGTGATGTCGTACCGGAATCGAATATGCCGGGTTACCCATGGCTTGAGAGTGAGCTTGATGGTAGTGATATTGTTGCGAAAATGAAAACCTTGCAGTTCCTTGGTGTCCCCTACTCCGATAGCGAGATCAACGACGCCCCCAAGAAACTGGAAGGTAAGATCGAAATGGATGCGGTCATCGCGTATCTGCAAAACCTTGGCACCAATGTCAAGACGCGACGCTAGGAGATAAACATGGAATCTGTAACTTTTCATACAATATGGACCATTTTCATGATGGCTTCGTTTATTACCCTGGTCATCTGGCTTATGAGCGGTAGACAGAAAAAAGCGTTTGATGATGCCTCCCAGATCCCTTTGGGAGACGATTCTGACTTTGAAGTGACCACATCATCAAATGGAGGGAACAACCATGAGTGATTTTAATAGTGATATCTGGAGTTGGCTTATCGGTATTATCTCTGTCGCCGGTATCTTTTGGTGCCTGTGGTTAGTCTGGTGGATGAATTCTGGTGCTTCCACCAAGAAAGGCGATGAAGTTGAAACGATGGGGCATGTCTGGGATGAGGACCTTGCCGAACTCAATAACCCTCTACCTGCGTGGTGGAAGAACCTGTTCTACATCACGATCGTATTTGGTCTTGTATATCTAATACTATATCCAGGCCTGGGATCATTTAAGGGTGTACTCGGCTGGGCTCAGCTCAAGCAGCTGGAGGAAGAGGAAAAGCAAGCCGAGGAGTTATATGGCCCCATCTATGCCAAGTATTCTACACAAAGCATTGAAGCGCTGGGATCCGATGAAACTGCCCTGAAAATTGGTGAACGCCTTTTCCGTACCTATTGCACTGCCTGTCACGGGTCGGATGCTGGTGGTGTTACTGGTTTCCCCAACCTGCGTGATAATGACTGGTTATATGGTGGCTCTCCAGAACAGATCAAAGCCAGCATCATGAATGGCCGTAGTGGTGTTATGCCGGCCTGGGAAGCTCCGTTAGGTGGCCCGCAAGGCGTGAATGAAGTTACCCAGTTCGTATTGAGCTTGAGTAAACGTCCTGGTGTTGACGAGGCAGCTGCAGCGGCCGGACAGGCCAAGTTCGTCACACTCTGTGCTGGTTGTCACCTACCAACAGGCACTGGCTTACAGGCTTTAGGTGCGCCAAACCTGACAGATAATATCTGGCTATACGGAGGCCACCCCAAGCAGATTGCTGAAACGATAGCAAAAGGCCGCAAGGGGCATATGCCTGCACATGGTGCATTTCTGGGTGAAGAGAAAGTTCACCTGTTAACTGCTTATATCTATCGACTATCGCAGTAATTCGATACGATATCTCTGTATGATGAAGCAGCCCATTTACGGGCTGCTTTTTTTTGCAGGAATAGACCTAAAGTATATTAGAATACTTTAATCTACTATATGGAAATCTATAATGTTTTTCGTATGATGCGTAATTGATTGACGGGGATCACTGGATGAAGGAAGAAGAAAACACTACGGCTGACAGCACCGATGATAAGTATGACTTACCACTGGTGCAACGCATCGCTTCAATACTCTGGCCTTCATTTATCACAGCAGGCATCGCGAATAGCCTTTTCTTTACTTTTTTCGAGCCTCAAGCGCTGTTATATGCGGCAGGTTATTCAGCCATGAGCAATATAGGCGTGTATTCCATTGGATTTTTACTGTTCTGGCTACTCACCAGTAGCTCATGCCTCATGACATCCTATTTCATGAAGCCATGCTGTGACGTAAATAAATAATAACAAGGCTGTACGTACCGTCATGTCCAAACAGAATAAGCCGGCCGCGGATGAATCAGTAGCTGCATCGCTAATCGCGAAGCATAAAAAAATCTATCCACGTGAGGTACACGGCCTCTTTGCTACGCTTAGATGGCTGGCAGTGGCTGTCCTGCTGGGTGGATATTACCTGGCAGCCTGGATTAGCTGGGATGGTCGGCAGATTCTGCTATTTGATTTACCGGGAAGAAAGTTTCATATCCTGTCCTGGACATTCTGGCCACAGGATTTCTTCTATCTGGCTGTGATGCTGATTATCGCGGCCCTCTCGCTGTTTTTCTTTACTGCGGTCGCTGGTCGGCTCTGGTGTGGCTATGCCTGCCCACAAACCGTATGGACAGAAATTTTCATGTGGGTTGAACAGAAAATTGAAGGTAGCCGCTCCCGGCAGATGAAACTTGATAAGAGCCCCTGGACTGCCGAGAAATTACGCATCAAGGGAATGAAACATATCGTGTGGGCTGCCATTGGAGTATGGACCGGCTTTACCTTTGTTGGTTATTTCACGCCGATTCGTGAGCTCTGGGGCAGTGTTATAAGTTTCAATACAGGCCCGTGGGAAACCTTCTGGATTTTCTTCTATGGCTTTGCCACCTGGGGTAATGCTGGCTTCCTGCGGGAACAGGTATGTATGTATATGTGCCCTTACGCACGCTTCCAGTCTGCCATGTTCGATAAAGACACCATGATCGTGACATACGATGAGGCTCGCGGTGAGCCTAGAGGCGCACGTAAACGAAGCGTTGATTACGAAGCGGAAGGCATGGGATCATGTATCGACTGCAGCATCTGTGTACAGGTTTGCCCAACAGGCATCGACATACGTGACGGGCTGCAATACCAATGTATAGGGTGTGCTGCCTGTATTGATGCGTGCGACGATGTTATGGATAAAATTGGCTATGAAAAGGGCCTGATACGCTATAGCACACATAATATTATGCATGGTGGTGAACAACATATCTTACGCCCCAGGGTTTTTATCTATGCCGCTTTCCTGATCTTTCTTACGGCGGCACTACTGTTTGCGATTATTACACGTATACCGTTGGAGCTTGATGTCATTCGCGACCGCAATGAACTTTATAGTCAAACCTATGATGGCATGATCGAGAATGTCTATACGCTCAAGCTCATCAATAAGACTCAGCACGATCACGAGTTCAGGGTCAGCGTAACAGGTATCGAAGGGCTCACCATGACCACGGATCAGGATATCATCCCTATTGCTACAGGTGAGGTCGTCACTACCGCTGTACGACTCAAGGCCGATCTATATTCATTGAAAGAACGTAGTGTACCCATTGATTTTCACATGCAGGCAATTGACGACGAGAAATTAAAGATAGTCGAAGATGCCAAATTTCTTGGGCCATTCCGTAATTAAGTATGCTGCAATCAGATCACGATAATAAGCCATGGTTTAAACAGCCACTTGTCTGGTTGGTCATTGCCTTCCCGGCCATAGCTGTCATCGGTGGAATTTCCTTATTACTATTTTCGATCAGCATCGATGATGGTGTGGTGGTCGATGACTATTATAAAAGAGGCAAAGAAATTAACCGGGTGTTGACCCGCGACAAGAAGGCAGCTGAAATGGGGATTCGCGGTGTATCAATTTATGCTGCCGATAGTAAGCAGTTCAGCGTGACCTTAGCGTCATCCAGCGGCCTGGACCTGGGCAGTCAAGCGCCTCAACTGAATCTCATGCATGCCACCCGTGGCGGTATGGACGTGAGTAAACCGCTGGTTACGTCTGGCGAAGGACTTTACCAGGTAACCCTGGATGAAGGGCTTTCCCTCGGACCATGGCACGTTCAAGTTAGCACTGATGACTGGCGAGTGCACGGACGACTCCATATTCCTGACGACTACACTTCACCATTATCTGCGCAATAGCGGCTTAACCGCCCGGCTTTCATTAAGAGTCAGTACAAGCAGGCTAAAATCATCATTTCCTGAGTTACAGCAAGATTTTTCATATTGTTTCGTCCTACAATTACCAGGTAGGCATTCATCTCAAACACAGAATGTTTGACTTGATTAGCCGATATTGAGAGCATCCGTGATCCGGACATCTATGAAAATCTCATCCATCATATCTCATCACGTTTTTGTTGCAGGACTGTGCGCTATTGTACTTTCAGCCTGTACTAGCGGCCCATCCCCGAAAACTGATGGCGTTACAATGGAATGGAATGATGCCGGGATACCGGTCTACAGTGAGTTAACACGCAAAGAAACTGAGGAGACACTGAGACGTCTTCAGTCCATCCGCGATAAATTGGTCTCACAGCGCCCTGGTCCTTACAGGGGCCCTATCCGTCACGTCTGGGATCGTATCTTTGCCAAACCTGTCATCCAGTATGAAGATAATTTACGGATTGAAAAACAGGCAACCGTCCTGCTAAGAGATAGAGAATATCTACATCGAGTGAGCCGAAGAGCCGAACCTTATATTTACTATATTCTTAAGGAGATTGATAAACGCAATTTACCTCGTGAACTGGCATTGTTACCTGTTATTGAAAGTGCTTACCGGCCCAATGCTGTATCACGGTCGAAGGCAACGGGCCTATGGCAATTTATTCCGTCCACCAGCCGGTTCCTGGGGATGAAAACAAACTGGTGGTATGACGCCCGTCGTGATGTTGTCACCTCAACAAAGTATGCGCTTGACTACCTGGAAATGATCAATAAAAAATTCGAAGGGGACTGGCTTCTCACCCTGGCAGCCTATAATGCAGGTCATGGAAAAATTAGCCGTTCAGTTGCCCGTAATAAAAAGCGCGGCCAACCCACCGACTACTGGAACTTGAAACTACCCAGGGAAACCATGAATTATGTCCCTCGTTTCCTCGCAGCCAGCCGTATTTATTCACACCCTGAAGTCTATGGAGTTACCTTATACCCGGTACAAAATAAACCTCATTTCGCTATGACTGATATACAGAGCCAGCTCGACCTCAAGCTG
>Ga0126335_1000196_pt1 | contig 28946 bp, 15 predicted proteins | sample OlaspJWI45metaG_FD_108409 | JGI IMG/M metagenome (GOLD analysis project Ga0126335, IMG submission 108409) | Marine gutless worms symbiont microbial communities from Oahu, Hawaii - Olavius sp. 1 OAHU.JWI-45 metaG | ecosystem: Host-associated > Annelida > Digestive system > Unclassified | place... | reverse complement strand
CCGCGCGCGTTGCCCATTTGGAAGCACTGGCGTCCCGCCATGCATTTCCTTATTCCCGGGCGCCCGGGAATCCCGGGAATGACGCTTGCACATTCCCGATTCCCGGGAATGAAAAAACAGGCCGGGAATGCATTCCCTAATCACAATGGATGCGCTACCATGGAGTTTAATTTAATTCACAAGGTAAAGTAGTGACACTGTTTAGGTGTGTTAGTTTGGTTTCGCATTACCTTGATCCTTGCAAAAATTACAACTATAAATTTATGTTTGTTAAAGTTAGCCTGAAACATTATTGGTTCCATTTTTTTCCGGACACATTGTCTATCTGCTCTGGTAATCTGTGCGTATTGTTGTATGCATAGGCATCGCTGTTTGTCAGCACTTATCTTCTACATGAGAACTTGCCTTTGAACACAGTATGCAATGTTTTCTTCAGTTCTAGCAAGGTACAGTAATATGCTGCCTTTTGTTACTTACATTTTAAGTACTTGATTAATTGGTCAAATCAGTCTATTTTTTTCTTGTCTGAATATTGCACAAAAGTTTGTAAAGTTTCACTGATTCTAAGCCTTTGGAACATCTTGTTGGTTATATTGTTAGGCTGCTTGTAATGTATGAGATGCAGACTATTGTGATCGATGATCATGTAGTGTGGGTCTGTCTGTCATGAAATTTTGCACTGAGTGACAGATGCCCAACATTTATCATATGTGTTAATTTACCAGTAAGAAATATGGCATCATGTCTAATTTGTATATTTTTATACTAGCTTTTGTGCAACTGCCTACTAAGTATAGTGTATAAGAGTCTGAAAATAGTCATATGTGGAATTCAGCCTGTTTTTGTTTTATTTGCAGAAAATGATAACACTTCACTACGGCATTCTACCAAACAAAGATTTCTTCAGCAAATGACCGGGACTTTGACTACACTGCTCTGCAACAAGAAATGCCACACATTACTAGCTGTACATTGCACAAATGAATATATGTCTGCTGATGCGTGAATCTTGCTGTTCAATTGTCGTTTACTATTTGCTGCCACTGCCAGTTTATAATGAAATTTAGCTATATAGGACCATTCTGTTTACAAAATTCTCTTCATCAACATCAGCTGGTTGATGCCACTCTGATAACATTTTACTGTTAACCCTCTCCACCTATCAACGTGTGTAGTTGGCAGTTACACCCTCTCCCTTCATGTGAACTTCACAAATGGATGGTCCTTGTGAATACGTTTCACTGTCACATTGATTCAGATGTTTTATATATTGATGAAATGTTGGCACTTGGCATTGATATTACATTTTGCTGGAAATGCATTTGTTAAAATTTTTTAGTTGTAGTATATATTTGACATATATAAAAATTACTTTATTTCATACTAGCCATTCTACCTGCCCAGTCGGGCATTATGTAGGCAGCTCCGTTCTGCTTTTCGCCCGCCCAAGCCCCCCGCTTTCTACACCTGTGTAGTATACATGCCAGCCCGTCAAGTGCCCAATGTGCCGCATGACTGGCCGGTCCCGTGGCAACCGTAAAATGCCAGTTTTCTGACCTTTACCCATGACCCTCATTTTTGTGCCAGAATCATGGGGCACCCTGGAGCATCCCTGAAAATTGACAGGTATATGCTCCTCCTGTTCCAGAGTTATAAGTGAACAAACATACATAAAGACAAACATGCGAACAAAATAGACCAATGTGTTTAGCGTACATGATGGCAAAATATGTCCACAGAAATTACACACTGCTGGCTGTACGTTGTTACATAGCTTATGCAGGCCCTGAAATTATTAATTATGGCCCATACTCCAACCTTTCTGCACCTAAAAACATCCCTGGAGCTACTAAGAAAATCCGGAGGTGACACCCGTTCCCGAATTAATAGCGAACATGCTCACATACTAGAAGTTTTTGAACAAACTTTCATAGTCCTGAGTTATACACACAGTTATCTGGTGGCTAGGCATGGCATGTAAAGGCCTGCATGTAGTCTAACTAATGCAGTAGTTTAAGGTTATTACAATGTCTCTATTTGATGCAAAGTTTGCAAACAAGGCTACAAGCATAGTGTTACGTCATACATGTGAAGATCAAACCTATTACAGGTCACTGTTACAGAAGTTGAGCACTAAAGAAATGCTTAAACAAGAAAGCTGTACAAATTCAAGTCGAATACGACTTTTGTACAGCTTCATATACATAAGGACTGGAGCTGATAGGCAGTTAGTCTGTAGATGAGTAACTTGGTGCTAGGCTAACATTACTTGAAGGGGCTCACTGTTAGCATCTAAGCTACAGAACACCACCATCCCTTCACCAGTTCCAAATTATACTGCTTGTTGACAAGTGCGTAACGTGTGTGAATAAGTAGCCTGGAGAAGCTGCACGAATAATTACACATTATCTCTCGATCTAGACTCCCATGCCAATGCTACCATAACATATTTGGGACTAATTGTTAAATTAACACAATGCACACGTTAAACCATGCTGCAAAATGGCACAGCACACCATATGCACTGTTCTATTCTGTTCCTTTGTGGGGACCGTGGCACTAGAATGGTGTTATTGTATCTACAGTCAGCGCTGAGGCTGGCTCTATGGCTAGGCCTAATGTGCAACTCACACGTGCATGAGTAGGTGTAGCGTGGCTACTGTCACTGTATTTAGTGACAGTGTGTGTTTGTGTAGTTAGTAATGTCAGAGGCTTTGTATCTGTATATTTAAGGTGTCCAGCTTGTAGCTACAGGTTTCTCTGGGACTCGCCCACACATGTACGCCTATTCCCAACCAGCCCGAGCCACAACTGATACCACACGCCTACCCTAGCTAGGCAGTGTAGCATAGTGAGCCACAGGCTGGTGGGTTTTAACGTACAAAGTATAGTGGTCCCAACTGTTATCCATGTGGCCGGCACCCATCACACCCAAGCGCCACTAAACCTGAGTGTAATGGCCTGTCACAGTTTAAAGAGGACACAGGCAGACCCTCTGTACGTGCCCAAGAATTTAATCTCACAGCATGCCCACTAAATCCAGCCTACTGAGAATCGCTCGCCCAGGCTGAGGACTGAACCTGGGCCCTGCAAGTTGCTAGCCAGCTGGGCTAGCAGGCACTGCCCAGTGTCTTGCCAACTGAGCTAACTAGGCAGGCACACCATATGTACATTATAGAGCTAAGAACCAAACTGGTCAAATAATCCTGCTGAATTTCAAGTGAACTGTCCACACCTGTTATTCTGCGACTGGATGCCAGCATCGACATGTGACACGTTACAGCTCAACTAGTACTACTACTGCCCCTGTTGCCATACAGGTTCATGTTTATAAGTCAGTCTGCCAGCTTCCCGCTGCAGTCTTTCCTGTGTTTCAGTGCCTCAGTTGTAGTGAAGCTGAATTGTTGATCACATAATGAACAGTGATATGGTTTGCGGAGAGCATCTGTCCGACTGCGCTCAGCCTGCTCTTTGACGTCGTGTACAAACTGGCTTGCACTGGCCTCCAGCTGCTGCTCTTCACACTGCTGCTCGTGCTCCAGTCGTTCACCAACGGTGACAATAAGAGTCTGTTGGCAGCGTGGGCATGTCCAGTGACGCTGAAGGCAGGTTGTGTACTCTCCCCAAATTGAAGATGTTTCATCATCAAGCAGACAGTCATATACTAAGAACCCTCCAGCAACGACTGTGCCGCCCTTCACTGGGTGCTGCTGACGCCCTGTTCCGCCAGTTATGAAGCTCAGCAGGTCATTTGATGGGCGGTCATCGGCAGACACATCTATGCAACCACGGTACAGGTGTGACTGCTCGGCAGTGTGAATGCGACGTATATAGTAGTAGACACTGGAGTGAAGGAATTCAGCCAGTTTCATCCGCAGAGCTGACTGAATGCTTGAGGCACGATGGCGTCGGTCACGGTCAGCCTCGGTGATACCTCGACGATGACCGCTGAACTGGAGTTTGTCGTTCAACAGTCGTTGCCATGCCGTCCGAAGTTTGACAGCAGCTGAGAGAACTGACTGTCCATCATCACTGCTCTCAAACGTAACCTCCAGCCAGCCATCACAGACTAGGCGTGAACAGTCTGCATTAGTGTCGATGGACTGCGCAAACAGTAAGAGTGCCGGTAAAGCTGGGACCCGCATTGCACCAACCAAATACGGTTTCGTCGTCTCAACTAGAGAAGTGAATGCAACTAACTGGTGGCTGTTGCTTAGCTGGCCGCGACTTGATGGTCCATGTTGTAATCCATGCGGTTCTTTAACTTGACTCTCTTTGAGCTGCAGTGACTCTGGATTATTGCAGAAGACACTTGTTGGGTGCAATAAGATGAAGCCTTTGCTACGAGTGTGAAATACTTGATCCGAGTCTCTCTTGAAAGAGTTGTGCTCATCGGCAATAGCAACCTGTGGATAAAGACCACTACAAAGTATGACTTTCAGCAGAGTCATATCACGCAGTGTTATTTTCCGGCTGTCATTCTGCTGCTGATGGAGAGAGCTGATGTCGTTTGTGAGACGAAACTCCAGATCACGGATACTGCTGTCAATATCATTGCCAAGGTCTGTAGGTGATTCGTCATTATCATCATTGTCATCAATAGTCCAATCAGCATCATCCATCTTCAGTACTTTGCGTTTCTTGGTATGTCTTTTTTGTTCTCGCCGCAGCTCCCTCAGCCTATGCTTGTCAGCATGTTTCTGTCGTCTTTCCACAGCTGTGAAGCCAGTTTCTCCGTCGTCCTCTTCATCTGTTCTGCGAGGCAACAAGCCGTGCTCTGACAGCAGACCATGAAATTGCTGTTTCAGCTTAATGACCTCGTAAAATCGCTGTTCTTCAAGCCCACGTCTACGACACCATTTTCGGCTATCAGAACCTGCAGACAATAAACGTAGGTTATTTACTTCTGTGATTGTAAGATGATAAGTGCCACACTAGGTTTGTGTTACTCAGACTATCATCATTTGTCAATTCATGCACATTGTGATTCAACCACTTTCAAGATCTTGTAAATGAAATAAAAATTGTATATTATCAAAATGAATATTACAAAACAATTGCATTCGTTTGCAGAATGTTGGAATTGTAACTTTTTGTTTGTATACACTGTGAGTAAAAAACAAGACACCCTATTCGTCAATAACTTCGCAAAATATTAATCGATTTTCAAAATTCTTTCACTGCTAGACTCAGCACTAAATTTGCTACAAAATGATCATTACATATCCTACCACACCTTAAAGAGATTGCTGCACTATCTTGAGTAACCTTAATGTTTCAGCTATTGGCAAGTTCTGGAGCAAACATTCAGCGAAATATAAGTAAGTAAATCTGCATAAATTTCTAGTCAAAACAACGTTTCTTCAGTATCGTATTTTTGAATTTGTGCGATTTTTGAAACATTACGGTTTCACAAGGTAGTGCAGCAATGTCTTTAAGGTGGTGGGATATGTAATGATCATATTGAAGCAAATTTTGTGCTGAGTCTAGCATTGAAAGAATTTTGAAAATCAATTAATATTTCGCGAAGTTATTGACACGAGTAGGGTGTTTTGTTTTGTTTTTCACTCTCAGTGTACATGTATTTATCAATGGTAGTTACATCTTTCACCTGTTCTAAATTCCAACAGAAAATGAAAACTTAACTGCAGCTTATATATGCACATGAGTGAAAAAAATAACTAAACCAACCTTCTGCTTTCTTTGTCAGCCACTCATCAACAGCATTCAGAAGAGTCAGTGGGTCTCCGTGATCTGACTCTAGAGACTTGCGTAACGCTGAAGCATCATAGTCACGTTGAGCACGAGCTGTGTAGATAGACTGAACACACAGTGCTGCAGCAGTTGTCAGTACAACATCAATCATGTCAAATGCTGATGCCATAATTAGCATCTTGCCAATGATAATATCAACAGGCAGTTGTGCCAACATTTCACCAAGTGTTGTCAGTTCCTCTCTTTCGGAAAGTGCACCCTGATCTTTCAAGAATGCAATAGATGTCTCCACGGTGGAAAGTGAAGGTGGTTCGATGAATGGAAAACGGCGGGCATCAGGTAAGCCCATAGAAATCATTTGCAATATTAAGGAATCGAGTGGAACCCGTTGGATTTCTGGTGTTGAGTATTCTTGCAGTGAATCATAGTCTGACTCTGCATACAAACGATAACAAACGCCAGGACCAGTACGACCAGCACGGCCTTTGCGTTGCTCTGCACTGGCACGGCTAATCCAGAACTCCTGTAGCCGCTGCATATTGTACGCAGCATCAAAACTCATCTCCTTCACTTTGCCAGAGTCCACTACAAATCGAACTCCATCAATAGTCACAGATGTTTCGGCAATATTGGTCGACACAATGCACTTACGTACTCTCTCTGGAGGATAGTCAAACACTTTGTCTTGTTCAGCAACTGAGAGTGCTGAATGAAGAGGGAGAATTATCCAGGAATTGGATTTCTGAGCATATGCACGAGCTGCCTCGACAACTGCCATAATATCCGACATACCACTAAGAAAGATGAGAACATCACCACGTTCCGTTGGAGGATACTTGTGATCAATAGCCTGAAGTACACGGATGTAAGGACTAGGATCAAATCGGTCCACCTTTCCACTTGCAGAAATCTCTCTAGTGTCAATTGGCAGATATTGAATTTGGATGGGGAATAGTCGGCCTGGCACACGGCATACAGGTGCACCATCAAAGTACATGCTGAACAGATCAATATTGATTGTTGCAGACATGAGCACTAACTTGAGATCTTTGCGCTGAACGAGAATGCACTTAATAACGCCAAGCAAGAAGTCTGTGTGAATATGTCGTTCATGGACTTCATCAACTACAAGTACACTGTATTGCTTCAACATTGCATCAGTCTCAATCTGACGCAACAACAAACCTTCTGTCAGAAACAGAATTCGGGTTGACTGTGTTCGACTTCTTTCAAAGCGTACCTGCAAAAAGTAACAATACTTAGAAACATACTTGGATAGTCAGAACTTTATCAGTAAATTTAAATATAACTGAACTATCTACATTTTAGTGAATATTTTTAAAAATGCTTTGACAATCTGGACCACTGATGGCAATTTTCAACCAATTTAACCACAGCAAGTATGGATAAAAAATTAAGTTTTTCATCAGTGCCTATTCTTCCACATCATTTATGCAGCATATGTTCAATAAATACCATCACAGGCTTGCTAATAAAATAACCAAGCTCACGAGTAGAACAGTGATCACATACCTGATATGCAACTTCAGAACCATATTCGTTTAGCGTTTCATAAGCGACGCGTCGTGACAATGAGATGCAGGCAATACGTCGTGGCTGAGTACAGGCAATATGAGTGTATCCTGCCGACAGCAGATACTGTGGTACTTGTGTTGACTTGCCACATCCAGTATCACCAGCAACAACGACAACCTGATGCCTGGCAACTGCGTCAATTATCTCCTGACGATGCTCATATATCGGCAAATTCTGCTGGTCTCGTTTCACCTTAACAAGTCGTGCAAACTTCTGTTTTTGCAAGAAGTCAATGTAATGTAAAAGAATGCTGTGGAAAGTTGCAACCTTCTCTTCAGTCAGGCTTGGTGAACGATGACGTCTATGATGTAACAATCCCTTCACATCTTTATTCAACAATGACACATTGACCCTGTATTGTTTGTCATACGTCTCAGGCAAACTGAACTTGTTCGGCTGAAACAAATACTCTGCAGAATGCAGGTTACTTCTCACTTGCTGTTTTCTGCTAAATGCCTGATATTTCTGCAGAAAAATCCAAAACTCGTCATACTCAACACTTCCTTTTTTAATCATATTTTCGTCCTGGAAGAACATCGTATCCAGTGTAGACCGGTGTTCTTCCCAACTAAATTCTGAATCGCGATCTGTACCCTCTGTACTCGTTTCTTTAGGAACTTCGACATCTGAGGTTGTATTCTTGTATTGACTCAACAAATGCAATTTTTCCACACCGATGCTTTTTATATTATGTTCATGACGCATATTACTGGAACGCTTAGCAACTTTACTACTGAGCGGGTCATCAGAACGACGAGAATACGAGTCCCTGTGTCTGCGTCTTTCCTCATCAACTGAACTCCCAACTCTCTTATCAGAACGGTGACGTGCACTGGCATATTCTTTCGTCTCGGAAATATTATGAGACTCACTGTCACGTCTACGAGGATGTTTTCTGTGACTTCTGTCACTCATTATAATCACGTTTTAACTACTTATTATAACAAATTCTACTTGCAGTGCTTTTATTTACACACAAATTGTTTACGTAGAAATTTAATTTAGTATTTTGCATTGGCTATAGTTCCGTCAAGACCATCAAGACGGAACCATAGAAAAATTAATTCGAGTTTCGTCCGTCAGCGGTCAGACAGCTCTCGGCAGTGTCACAGTGTGGCGAACAGCACAGCAGATCGACTCGCGGTCTTCGTCAGTTGTATCACTCACAGCACACATTGCATGAACCCTGAGCTCGGCTTCTCTCCAAGATTCACAGCACTGTCGATCTTTATTCAACAACGTCTGACTTGCAAAGTGTCGAGAAATCGCGTCCCAGCTTAAGTTGAATAAACGACACCATAACTATAAAATTGACGTAAAAGCCGTAAAAGATAAGAACTAATCATCCTTCTGTGGTTAACTTCCAAAAAAGTGAAAAAAGTTTAGGGGATTTGAACTCGAGACCTGTACGTTAGCACAGCATGTTATCCATAACGACCACGCCAACGCAATTTACAACGAGCTGGAAATGGCTAGTCATGCCGTTATGGAGCGCCGTGCAAAATAGTACGTAAAATTACTACGCACGTAAAAATAATGACTGAACTCGAGACCGTATGAAATACTGGCTGGGTTCCAGCGGGCGATAGTCTGATCCCGGTTCTCTCATCAGGGGAGCGGGTGACGCCGGAGGACCTAGAAAAACTCTCATAACCCTATGATGGGAGGATGACAAGGCGGGTGTGGTCGCCTTTAAATAAACCTAGTCCTAGTGTTGGACAGCAGCAACACTAGTATCTGTACTTGGCGGAAGAGCCGAACCGTATGGTTAACGGTGACTACAGAGCAGCAGCCTAGGGGGCAGGTCAGCAACCCTGATTTTGGCTCCTGTACTACGAGAGATGGTGTCTCTTTAAAAACACTATCTAGGATGCGGAGTAGCGCCTTTCCTGGTTATCAGCTCCTGATCCTTTTCATGGTATGACTACTGAAGCTGAATCCACGTACGAACAGCGTAAACGGGACCATTAGCCAAGCGGATGGTGTCGCGCTCGGAAGGAGATTCCCAGAGGTATCTCAGTCCGTCATCGGTGGAGCAGACTCATAGAAATGCCCGGAGAAGAAGGTCTACAGCCCCATAGAGGGCTATGACACCATACATACATACATGTAAATAAGTAAATCGGGGTAATACAAATTTTTGAATCGATAAAAATATTATATTGAAAATAGCAATAAGCGCTGTGAGATTGTAGAGGTAGATTCTGTCAGTGACCTGGGAGTGAGATTTGACTCAATGCTAGCCTTTTTAGACCATATGAACGAAAAAGTTAGCAAAGCCTATAGTATGTTAGGTATCACTAAAAGAAATTTTTATATATTTAGATAAATTTATTATATAAGGCTATGGTTAGACCGCATTTAGAATATGCAAACTCTGTATGGTTGCCATATAAAAATAAAATATTAAAATTATTGAAATGGTACAAAAAAGAGCTACTAAGTTGATTATATCCTTAAAGCATTTACCATATACAGAGAGATTAAAACAACTTATTCTTTCTACGTTACAATACAGACGTTTACGTGGAGACATGATAGAAGTTTTCAAAATCGTTCATGATTTTTATCACTATGAAGCTGCAGTAAAACTGAACTTTAATACAGTCAGTACAACTAGATAAAATAAGTACAAATTACAGAAATCTTCATGTTATTATAACATAAGAAAATATTCATTTAGTTCTAGAGTAGTAAATATGGAATAGTTTGCCAAATGACGTGGTTGAGTGAGGCTGATACTGTTAATACTTTTAAGAATCGTCTTGATGAATATTGGTCTAATCAAGCTGTTCTTTTTAATTTTAACGGCGACTTATTTAAAACTAGAAATCTACTACTTTTTATGTGAAGGTGATGTTAAGAATTAAGGTGCGGGCAAAGAGGTCTACCTGCGCCCGTCAGAACACATTGGTTTGGACTGTATTGTTTCAGCGACCAGTCGACTGTCCACTTGTGTTTATTGTTGCGAGTTCACGTCATAATCGCTAGAGGCGCTGGCGTTTTGTGGTATGTTGACTTTGTTGAGTTGTTATGGATTTGGTAAAAGTTTGTGTATAGTCGTCGTTGGTTATTTTTTGAAATTGGTTTAATGCTAGTTTTGAACAGGACTTAAATAGGTAATTTTAGTCCCTTTTTATGATGTTGCATGCGTAATTATGGACACAGCGTATGTTGGGCATAGAGGCTACGGCCTGCGCCTTCGTCAAAACTTCATTTCCTTTGCTCTCATTTGCTTTTCATTGGCATTTTCAGATGGTCGGACCCGGTCGGGTCGATCTACTCATGTTACAGATCTTTCGGACCGAATAGGTCCAGCCTGACAAAAAAATGTGGTTTTACGTCATTGGTGACAGCTGTAAACTTGTAACTATTTCCATTTATTTGTAATTACTGCCGGAAATTTGACTAACTTAGAATATTGCATTACGTTACATTTGTACCATGGTAAATGGACCATAGTTTGATCATAATGATTGCACCGTGGTTGAACCATGGTATGGTTCAACCATGGTAGTTAAACTCTGTTTCATTTTCCATGGAACAGTCGCGTATAAAGAAAGGCTTCTGCAGTTGAAATTGTGATCATTGAAATACAGACGTTCAAGAGGTCTGATTGAAGTTTTAAAAATATTAACAGGCAAATATGACACTAGTGTTACCTTCAGTTTTGAAAAACATCAAGATTGTAGAACCAGGGGGCATAATTTAAAGCTAGTCAACCATAGATGTCATTATGATGTAAGAAAATATTTCTTCTGTACTCGAATAATAAATATTTAGAACAGTTTGTGGTAATGGTTTGTGACAGGTCCGGCCCCAGAAACCCCTATTTTTACCACTTAAAAATGACACTAAATATCATGAAAGACGTAAATATGAAGAAATAATTTGGTGGAAAGCAGAATTTTTCACTCTGCACAAAGTTCTCATCCAGCATGTTTGAAGTTAGGCGTTTGCGTTGATCGATACACGTTGAGTGTATTAAGCCTGTTTCGAACATTCTCTTGAGTGTTGACGTACCTGTATTGCCGTATTATCGTCTGTTGTACACAGCGACACACTTTTTCACCCACTTGTAACGATAACAAATTACTTTTCCAACATTCCAACATTCACGCTTCTAATGGCCGATACATTGTTTGCATAGAAGCGCTAACGGATCGTGAACTTATTCGATGTAGACGTAGAGAAATTATGGGCTCAGGCTGACGCCTCAAATGTCTGGTACTGTTGCAAAGTTTTTATAACGGTAGACAGATGAAAACATCATGACAAGTTAGGCCTACAGCGTGATGATTTGTCCGTCACAGCGTAATTAACAACTGAGTAATTTGATCAGTAATTCAACTCACCGTGCATGATTACATAATAGCTGAATCGTTATGAAGCTTACTTACTTACTTATTTCTTGTATTCTATAGACTGAAGATAGAACCCCACTTCTTCTGCTTGCTTGTGCATTAAGAGCCATAGGTGGTCGGCCAAGCAACAGCTTCGTCGTCACCAGAGTGTAGTTAAGACAAGCTGCCATTTAACTTCATCGGAGGTCAGGAGTCGACAGTGTTGGACATACGTTTGCTTTTCACCACAAGGACACAGATCAGTGGTTGCCTGATTCCATTTCTTTTTGCACTGAGACCCCGTTATGCACTTTGAATTTTGCATTCGCGATCACGTTTCCCACTGGCCAAGAAAACTAATAAATGTTAATTTGTTAATGTTAAACCGAAATTTAGCAAATCATTATTTCCAGTCGTTATGGAGTAATTGAAAGAGTACAGTGAGCTTAAGAAAAGTGCAGAAAACAGGAACCACTGGAAGGACTTGCCACATCTACCTTCTAGTTCTACATAAGAAGACAGTAGACACAAGAAGCAAAAGAATAATTTTATTTTAATAATTAATTGCATGATTTGTCTGCTCACCTTTGATGTAATGATTCAACGGTTATACACTGTATACTGTAAGAACTGCTGATAGAATGACGACATTGGTCTCTGTGTATGTATGGGCTTTGTGATGGTAACTTGCAAGAATATGACCAGTGACCACTACATTTCCTCGTCTTATGTTTAAAAGGGTGAATAAACCACGGTTTTGTAGCTTTGTATGTAGTTTGCATTTTGTGTTGTCCGGGGATTGTTATTTCTGTATGTTTTTGATTTTTATGCATGCAAGTGGGACGTAAAAACTTGACGGCACTTTAGACTCAGAATCACAGTGCCATCTGGACGGTACTGCAGATATGAAGTTGCAGTGTCATCTGTACGGTACTTTGATTTCGCTGGTATATGTTTGTTTCAGAAGATGTGATTGTGTAACTTTGATCAATCATGGTCAGCTGAAGAACGTCATGGCACATAGTATAATGTCATAGCGGTCAGCTCTGTGTGTATTCCTTTGCAATATGGGCTAATAGTCTGATCATCATGAAGCTATCTGCCGCCGTCTTGTGCCTGTTGCTGCGATCGTTCAGCATTGTTGGAGATAGAGTATATAGTTGTCCGTCAGGCTGTCGCTGCACGATCTTGAAACGACAGAAAGACAGAGACCGGACAACGCTCAGTTCCAGTCAACAGTCTGTGGCTACGGGAAGGAAAGTAATTTGTCAGAGCAGTTCACCTCTCATCACTTCAGTGTCTCAGATACCACTGGATAGTCTTCCAAAGGACACGCTGCACTTGTACGTTGTTACAACATTTGTCTTGTGCTGATACCTACACTGCCTGCAGCTACAGTATACTTAGTTTAAACAAGGGATGTAAAACGAACTTCAGGCATTCGATGTTCGAAGTTAAAACCGAGGATCGATTTCAGCGGCGTATAATCGATAGATTGCAAATAGCAGCTCTCGATCTAGTCACAGCTGTAAACTGTGCCGCGTATTGTTTATGGCATGATGTGCTGACACGTTAAGCCTTTGATCAGCTGTCGCGGTCATCTGCTGCGGCTCGTTTAAACACTCTGCTTTCCAGTCCTCTCCTAGCGACAGTTGTTAAGAGTATGCTGCCGATACACCGCATTGTGTACACAACAATGCGCCGTCTGTTTCCCTGTAGGCTGTGAGCCGGTAATGCATATGGTCTCAATAGTGACTCTTTAGCAGTTTTTAAGTCCAGGTTAAAGACTTTCCTCTTCTCGCAGGCTTTCCCTTCTTTCTCCACTCACTAACACGCTGCCTGCCCCCAGCGCCTCTGAAGTTACGACCTTATGGCGCTATACAAATCTGTTTATTATTATTATTATTGTTGTCTAACCCACATGAGGGGATTGTTGCAGGCATTTTTCTTGCACTCGGGAAGCCGTGTCTCTTTGTACCTTAAAACATAATAGCCTAAAAACCTTAAAATTCTTTTAGAAACCTTAAAAGCAAAGAATTTTTTTTGTTAAAAAACGGTTTTACAGTCCTGTTTGCTTCAATACGACATTTGCAACATCCCCCGCCGGTATGACCCACTTCATAATGGCCCTATGGTTTGTTTGTATTGTGTGATAGTGCAAACTTTTACAAAACGCTCAAATAAAAGCATTTCTTGGTGTAAGTTGTGTTAATATTCTTATAGAAGAATGAATGACCGTTTATTAGCTCCACATTTAGAGGTTTTAAGTCGCGTTTTTGAATACACAGTGATTCTAGGCCTACAACTGCCGCATGTACATCTCGCCGAGAGCGTAACAGTAAAACGCCGTCAAATTAGAACGTTGATTATTATTGTTCGATTATCACAAAACGAACGTCGATTATGGAAAAAATTTGAGTGTAACATCCCTAGTTTAAACTTGAACAATAAACATTGCCAGTCAGTGACCCTATTCTTTCATTAAACCCCTGACTCCATACAAGTGCATTCAGATATTAATTGTGTAAATTGTACTGTTATTGTAGATTGACTGCAGCTATATAAACACAATAAAATAATATATCATTATTTCATTGGGTACTTCTGTCAATGCAGAACCAGTTGTCAGCTAACAGAAGTCATCTCCAGATCCCCCAGATGTCCAAAACTCATGATTCTTAAAGTTTGTTAAAGTGCTGATATGTGTTTGAGATGAATGTGTTTTGGGTTATTTTATTTGTCAGCATGTTGTATGTTATTATTTTAATTTATTTGCACTTAAGTTTTCTTCAAAAAGTGAATCGTGACCTGCCAGCCATGCTTGCTTTTTTAAGTGTTATTGCACATTGATTTGACTCTTGATTTCTCTCTCACTAATATCTTTGTTCATTTCACGATGTACGTATGGAGTTTGTATGACTGCTGCATTTTAATTGCTGTTATTTTTTCTACATATTACTACATTTTCAGAGACTTAAGTGGAAATGAGATAGAGGAAATTCGACTTGGTTCTTTCACAAGCTTGTCAACACTGATACGCCTGTAAGTTCATTGGCTTTGTTTATTGTATGCTAATAATTTCACATTTGTTGACGATGCATTACAGGTGATCTGGTAGCTCAGGAAAGGCATTGGGTAGATGGTGTGAAGTTTGCTGTTTGCCATGCTTAACAATTTCAGGTATCCTGCCATTCTGCAAGGCAAAATTCAGAGATTTGAGTATGAGATCATGAGCTGGAAGTTTCATGCTGGTAGAAGGCAAGCCGGGAATGTTTCCATGACTGGGATCGAGCGGAATTCGATTGGTTATGTTCAGAGACATATTATGAGTGTTTGATGCAGCATGTTTCCTCGTTATTACTGAGTTTTGGTTGTCATTGTTGCTCAAATGGGGCAGTTTTACGTGTCGAAACGCGAAATGACACAGAGCCGATGATGTAACGCTTGAACGTTTCATCGCTTGTGGAATTTTTTTACGTAAGAAATTGCATTCTTGTGCATTGGGTTACAGTGACAAGTGGATAGATTTGATAGAACGGTATGCCTAATCACACTTTTACAGTGCTCTGTATGCTTACAACGACATTCATTCAGTGAGGCTTTGTCAGTATGTGGCAAACTTTCTTAAACACGCTGTTGTTGTTTACACTGAGCTACTTTGACCTTGTGCAGGTCACATGACATGACACAGTGTCAAAACATGAAGTTGTTTGGTGCGGGATGAAAGATCCCCATTGATTGTTTAGAAAGATTTGTCCAAATTGTCTGTGTTGAGTGGGATGTAAAAACTTACGTAATGCATACCGATATGATGGCCCTTTACCTAGTGTCAGTAATTCAGTATTATGGTAGTTTTACAGGGACTGTGCAGGGCTTTTAGAACCTACATAACTAATTCAGGGATACGGTCACATGCTGGTGCTGAGCCACTAGCAGAGCAGATCGCCCGCCGACGCACAGCAGCTTTTGGCCACATGGCACGACTGACCGTCGTCAGATGGAAGCATCTCTCAGCCGTCCTCCCAGTAACACTTGGAAACGTCGTCTTGGTCGCCCAAGGAACATACGGCTAGATCTTGTTCGGCATGATTCTTAACTGCTCCTCTACTGATCTGTAGAGAAGTGCTGTTCTTCATCGTCATGGTGCTAGAACAACGCTAGGATCCTCGCCGGCTATGCGTAGCTGATGATGGTGATGATGATGATGTGTAATCAGTCATAGTCAGTTAGGTACATTATAAATGAGATAACTTTTGACTTTTGAGACGTTTTTGCAAGATGACTAAAGCGTTGGTAGTAGTAGTAGTAGTAGTAGTAGTAGTAGTAGTAGTAGTAGTAGTAGTCAAGCTGTAACGCGTCATGTGTCGACGCAGGCATTGAGTCAGACGCAGACAGTTCAGTTGATATTAACAGGATTGTTTAAACATTTCGTTTTTAGCTTTCTTTTGAATGCTTGTGATGCACTTGGCGTGCTATTACAGAGGCGGAATACGGAGATGTTGGCCTAGTTCTTGTAGAACGTTTGCTGACATATTTGGGCAGTAGGATATGATTTGGCGGTGTTCTGCATTCAATTAACCCTGTAGACCTAACACGGAGTGGTCAGTTTGGCCGTGTAATGCACTGCACGTGTCTGCCTACATGTATGCTGTGTATACTGAGGTAGCAGTACTTAGCTTGCAGCCGACGGCGTCGACAGGCATGTGATGGTTACGACCCTTGATGGCAGCGGTGTTGTCCTACTTTGATCTGCATGCTCTCCGCCAGGTGTTGGCCTCGGGCAGTACACTGCAGGAGCGCATCGCTATGGTGGCAGTGTTATGATGCACTGAGTCGTGTCGACGGAAGGTAAAGCTGCCGACACTTGATATAGCACTTCTCTGTGAAAACCTCATCTCAGAAGCGCTGAGGTATGGCACGCTTTGTGAGGGATCTCACAGTGTAACCTGCCACCAACGCGTTTATCCGCCAACGTTGTGAACCACGCCTTTGCCTTCCCAGCCGAAGCTGGTCCTCATTTTACGGACCCCGGAGGGATGGAAGGCTGAGTCGACCTATCGTTGGCTGGTACATACCTGGATGGTTTACCCATCCGAAGATGGCCATCCATCGGGCCTGATGTTGATTAACTTCGTTGATCATTGAACGCCGTTAACCATTGCACCAGGCCACCAACTTAAAAAGTTGAAAGCATCACTGAAGCTGAGTGAAGCAAAAACAAGTTTGGACCAAAAATAATGTAGGCCTATAGGCTATAACTAGCTGCTTCGTGGCTTATATCTGCCGCACCATGTTCCATTTTGCCGGAGATGTTGATTATGTCTTATCGGTTTGTCATCGCTCTGCTCTTTCTGTCAGATTAAAGCATTGTGATGCACTTGGACTTCCTCAGCAGCAGGTGATATTCAAATGTCACAGGTTCTATTATAGCGTATATTATTTGTTGTAATGTACTGGTAGTAGAGTAGCCGTTCGTTGCGGGTGCACGTTATATTGCGTTGTGCTGGTGTGAATTACTGCTCGTTCCCTGCCGCTGAGCAAGAGAGAGTTGAGCGATGTGAAAAAAGTAATATTCAGATTTGCGCTGTAATTTGTGACAGATGTCTCACTTGAATTGTCTTAGTGTTTTACACGGATAAATGTAGAATTCTCTGGCGTCAGTTCGTACCTTAAAGCATAAAAACGTAACAAAACCTAAAAAACAACTACCTTTATCTAAAAAACGAGTTTTCTCTAGCCCCAGCTGCGTCAGCTGTCTGATGTGGCTTACTCAGTTGCTGCTTTACGCTGCATTTGTAGGTGCTTGGTACGCGGTGCCTACCAAGTTGTAATGTCATAGAGTCATGGGGTGGCACGTACGGGCGTGACAGATGAGAACGCAGACAGTGCGTGCAGTGAGTGGACGGCGTGATTGGCACTGCCTGCCGTGCCGGGCGCGCTCTGCCCGGCCGCTGTGCGATGTGTGTGGTCACGTGAATTGGTCACATTGATCAGATAGGCTATCGTTTACTGGGCGTGTACGTCGTCATGGCAGCTGAATCAATTGAATCTCTCAGCGTGAAGATGACATCCTGTCACCCGTGAAGTTTCATATTTTCAATCTTCCTGTGCTGCTCTTTCAGTGCCGGTTGCCATGTGCGCAAATGCTGGTGGTTAATCACTGTTTTGAAATTGTCCCATCTTATTGCTGTTGTTGTTATCATTTGAAGTTGTAAACTGTTATCAAATTGTGAAAGATGTTGGTGCTGAAGATTTCTGCCATTCTTTTCGTGAAAAGTTAGTAAGTCAGTAACTGCAGTTACAGAGTTTGTCCCGTCTTGTCGCTAGTTGTTGAGATCTGAGCTACTGGACATTTAGACAGAACCCTCATTGGAACAGATATTACGAGAGCAGGAGGATAATGAAATACTCATTCTGTCTTCATATTCAATACAGAGATACGGGGTAAGTTATCAGCGATGTATCAACATCAATGTTATCATTTATTTTCATTATAGATTAGACTATTAGTTGTCAAACTATGAACTTTATAGTTTTGGTTACGGGTAGATGCGTTACTATGGAGAAACATACTGAAAGGGGGGTATGTCGTATAGGGCGTTTGACTGGACATGCAGTCGAGTTATGTTGCAGAGCTTCGGCTGTCAGAGATGTGGATGTGGTTGTTTGTCACGTGTCGGTCTGCTGGTGTTGGTGTACTTAACGGCGATGAGGGTGGCTAGGTGGAGTGGAGTCAATGGTCCCTGGCATGGACTCCATGGCACGGCTATGGAGTATGGCATTGGCAGTATCCGCGGTGGTGATTAGCTGAGCCGCCTGACCTACAGCGACGGCGTAGAAGTGCTGATATTGGCAGTTTGGCAGCAAGAGAAGCTGCTGCAGGCTCGGGGCACTCTGGTGTCTTCGAGAGAAGGAGAGGCGTTTGTTACGTTCTAGGTACTCTGGCCGTCTGTGGTCTCAGCGGACATCCGTAGAGATTAGAGAAGGCTTGCGGTATGAAAAGGGCAGAGATGCTGAATGAGAGGACGCGTAGTAGTTTGCATGGCTAGTGTTCATTTTCCTAGATGCGAGAGCGACGTGTGTGCGCGATTGAGTGGAGTAAGTGTAGTCAGCCTTTGAGTCCGGGAAATGGACCAGTGTTTAGGCCTGTGATTTTGTAAATAAATCTCATTGCATACTTTCTGTATACTGTTCGGTCTTAGTCTGCTGTATCCACGCCTCGCTGCATGCACGGAACAGTCTGCCTGGCTTACTACAAAAACTATCATCTCTTAATCACGTTTGGGATCACACCTATTAGCATTTCACTTGTGCTTGTGCAACAGCGTCAACGTGACACTTGTGATGTGAAGCACTCTTGAGGCAGCTTGTGTAGCTTACAGCGCTGTATAAGTTGTCTAATTTACCCACTTACACGCCAGCTGTGCTGCTAATCTGCCAGATATACCAGTCCGTCACGGTCGGGTCAGGCCGCTGCTACCATGTCGTTTCTCAGGCGGTTTTCTTACGACGTCTACGGGCTTGCCACTGGGACCGGATCAGCGATTGCTGATAACACTGTATAGGAGATAAGATGAATTCCTTCACAGCCAGGAAACATTGATGGCCCAGTGCACTGGTCCACCGGGGTCTAGTGCTGTGAGGGGAGGATTTGGGAGATGGGAAGGGAAGAGCCACTAGGTCCACGTACTGATGCCTTGCTGTATTGGAAGTGTTTTTCTTGGAACATCGTGCTAGGCTGCAATACTGAGTGCTTCTTTCACTTATGCTAATATGCTCGCTATGCTGAAGCTGCTGAACGGCGGCAATGCGCTATTGCTGGCACGTTTTTACTACATGATGTATCTACTACAGCGTTAGTTACCAGCACATATTTATTCCTGTTGTAATTTTACAACTAACTGATCGAGAACTGTGAGACTACAGTTGTCATTCTGTGATTATTGTTTAACTTTTAGTTCAGCTGGCTTGCCGAGCTTGTCTTGTATCCGGTCGCTCTTTGTGTCCGTCTGTTAGCCAGCGCCGCGTTCAGTGTCTGTCAGTTAGGCTGATGAACTCTACTGTAGGCCTCTTTAGCTGAAGAGATTTGTAGTTCCTTGCAGATAGTTGGAGTAAGCATTTTCACGTAAATTGCATCAGACACCATGGTCCACTTGAAAATAATAAATAAAACAACATACTAAGATTTAAAAAAAGACTAGAATATAATTAAAAATTAAAATGATAGTGCTGTATATTTACGTTATCTTGTGTAGCAGCAGCCGCCGTGCTGGTTTGAACTTGATGAACTGTGGAGATTAATTAGCCGGTTAGTGGCCGTTCAGTGGTGGTAGATAGTACTTACTGCTCAGTTTAGCAGTACTGGATGTGGGGCAGGGTAGCGCAAATCATAATCTCTACATAGAGAGACTTGTACTCTTATATGTAGCCTTCAGACCTACTGATGAACCTTAATGATGAAGCAAAAGCCAGTTCACACTACTGTACTTCACTGGGTTTTTCGGTCGTCATAGATTTCTCATTATGGTGGCTTATATATAGCCCACTTTGCTTCATTAGCATTCGTCAGGTGGCGTTACCACTCGTCGGCCATCTGAGCTGTACAGCCAATGGGCTGTCTAGTACATTGTTGTAAGAGCTGGACAATTTTATATCTGTAATATTTACTGAAGTACATGAGACTGAGTGGCTGTATGTGTACCTACAGAAACTTGAGCATGAATCCAATTGTTGCCATCAAGTCTGGAGCATTTCAAGGTCTTACAGACTTGGAAAGGCTGTAAGTATTGTCACATCACGTAAGTTTTATGTCTGCATACGTTACTTTTAACATAGACTTGCAATGTTTGACAGCTTTTTCTCGGTGATAATAATATTTGTATTTATATGATGTGAGTCATGCCATGCACAACTCGGGCTATTACTGAACTCATCTGGTTCAAATCTCCAGCTCCACTGCATCAGTCAGTGCCTAGTGATGGGATGCTACATCCTGTAGATGTGTGCAACCTCTTGTGTGCTGCTGCTGCAGCTGGTGGCCGCAAAGTTGACCCTGAAGTAAAGCAGCACATGTAGCAGAGTTGCCACTCGCCAGCTCACGTCGTTGCTGTTCTAGAGGTGGGTGAATGTGTATGGGCTTAAGGTCCCATTTGTAGGATGGTATTTTCAGGCCAGATGACCCAACCAACAGTGTCAAAGCACTGAAGGGAAGCCAGTTATCTTAGGCAGCACCAGTGTCATTCCGCTTCAAATGGAATGATGATGATATGATTGAAACTGATTCTGAGCTGATTGGACTACTGCAACTTACTGCATGCAGGTTTGCCATGGTCAGCATTCACACTGCAATGGCAGTCCAGAACGCTGCTGCTGCTGCTTGCTGCTTTATTGGACTTGTACTTGCACAAAAACTGTTCTTGGGTGTTTACCTCCAAGACAGTCACCCCTGGACATATGTGCCTCTCGCATGACTCTCTAGCTCAAAGCGTAGATACGGAGATGTTCTGGGCTGATCGTCTAGCAACAATTTCCAAACATCTCCGAAACCAACGTTTGAGTAATTTAGAGTCACTGCTGTCTGACATTATGTTGATAACAACATTGTGTTGTTCATACATTTTTGTTGTTCAGGCTCTTGACACATTGTATAATAATTTTGTTAATGTGACTTTAATACTGTGGTTTGCAGGGATTTATCTGGGACAAAGTTAACTGCGATTAATGCGTCAATGTTAGAAGGAATGCCGTCTCTGCAACGACTGTATGTCATTGAATTATGCTGATGTTTTACACTCTTGTACTATTTGGTTGTGTTAGTGGCATAATTGATATAGTGAATGAGATAGCTGTTTTGCTGTTGTAATAATATAAATTAGGGATATGACAATCGTTGACAAACTTTGAGTGTTTTTGACGGGTTCAAAATTGGTTGAATTTTTCATAATTTTGTATTTGGTTGTCTAAACAGCAACAAGGCAGTACAGCTTTGCCAGACTGTATGCATAAATGTGTCGTGAACATGTAATGTTCACTCAAGTCTGCATTTCAGTTAGTGATGTTAAAACCAGATTTTTTTCACAGCCGGCCGCCATTTTGTCAAAACCGGATTTTTACCGGTTATCAAAATGTCATTATTACCAAAAGTACCATTATTAACTTGGCACAGGCATAAGCAAAGTAGCGGTTTGTAGGTATTTAAGCGTCACCTTTTTGTGTCTTTAAACTAACAGACCTATAATTGAGACTAAAACATGTTTTAAGATATAATACTATTATTAATGGCTGTTAAACACCGTAAAACTACTAATTTGAGTAAAAGTAAGAAGTAAACAAAGAACTGGATTTCGATTGCTGGCATTGCTTTTCAGTAAATAAGTAACGAAATTCACCACTCATAGAGGCACTGGGTATGTTTAATGTGATCTCTGTAGTCATTTTTCCTTGTGGATCAGTTCAGTGTGAGATTAAAACGAACACAAACAAGCAGAGAATGTCTTCTTTATTTACTATACAACATGGTAACAGAAATAAAGACAATACACAAATAGGCAGATAAAATCATAAAATGCAAGCAGTGAAGCAGTGTACGTTCTTCATTAAACAGCTGCCTTCACTGCTTTTAAAGTGGCATGTTGGCTACAAGCTGCAATAGGACAGGGCAAGAACTTAGATTTAGAAGTTCTTTACAAATTTGATAATTAAAACTCAAACTCGAAGCCTTGAATTGGGTAGATGATACAATACAATAAAGATTACTTACTTTAGTCATTATTGTTTGTTTACAAATTTACATTCCAAGATTCCAACATCTGCAAAACTTTATTATCAAAATCATCAATAAAAATACATATTACAGTCCAAAATTTTTGACAAACAGTTGCTCATTTTCAAAATCAATGGTTACCGGTTTTCCAGTCGCCGTTTAACATCATTAATTTGAATAACCTTCACAGATTTATTTATTGTAAGTTGAACTTGCCGTTGATGGACATGTCTTTTGAATAATGAGCTCCACCAGCTGCCCAGTGTAGTCATCTGTATATATTCCATATACACATAGATATTGTTTTCAGTATACGGAGATAAGAGCAGCTGCTAAGCAGTGATTTGTGCTTAGAAACAACATGCATGTGCATTGTCAATGTCAATGTCAATCAAAACTTTGTTTAGCATTGCTAGAATAGCCAGCTATTACGAAGTCCATGGAAGTGCAGTAGAGTCACAGAGCTATGTTGGCGAAGGACTGTGAAAAAGGAATGTTTTTAAACGCTGGTGGAAGACAGGCAGAGATGGGGCTGATTGGAAGTCAGATGGCAGCAAGTTCCAGAGGAGCGATGCAGCAACTGGAAATGTGCGTCAACTGACGGTTGTGAGCCGGAATGATGGAACAAGCAGTTGATGTGATGATGACTATCGAAGTCAGCATTGTGCATCGGTAATGTGATAATAGTCACTAACTATGGAAATATTTGTCAAATTTACTGGATACATCAATCATGTCATGGTAGAACGTGAAAGACACAAGTGAATTGCAAAACTGATACAATGCATAGGATTCTGAGTGGAAGTAGTGCTCAGCTAGACCAGGCCAGTATGCTCTATGTTATAATATGCTAGTTGCTGTTGTTTGTATACAGGATATTGCTGAAAAGTGCTGTTTTAACACTTCATTCTGACTCATTTGATTTGCCTCCTTCTATGTCACGCCTGTACGTAATGTCTGCTGTAATGCTATTATTTTGATGTACAAACTTTCTGTCAGAAAGGTGTTACTTGTTATTTTAGTTAAAATGTTGATAAATTACTCAGTAATTAGATTTAGCAAGCATAACAACAGTCATTAACGTCAGTGTCATGTATAGGTAGCTGTGTATCATTTATTTCGTAGTATCGGTTTATGAAGTAATTTGAGATGAGGAGATGGCATCAGTGTCCTCGTTGTGATTTCCACAAATACTTGCCCGATCGCCAAGAAACGTAACGATGCCACGTGCCAGCAGAATCATCAGCGATCCCAGTCACATCGCCACTGGCCAAGTTCAAGTCGTCAGCCGACTTTCTAGCCATTGGGGTTGCTCAGGCTGGCTCTGTGCATACCTTAGCTGAACATCGACTTGGGTGGTGATGTAGCAGCTTACTGGCTGAAAGTAGTGGTGACAGTGGCATTAGCAAAATGAACTGTAATTTGTTGAGTGGGGTGTTAAGCCTCTACTCACTGAAGTAGTCACTGTAATGTGCTGACATTGTGAATCATGTACTGTGCAACTATGTTATGCAGGGAACTGCAAACAAACAGCTTGGTGTGCGATTGCCAATTAGAGTGGTTCATCAGGTGGATGTCATCGCGGCAGAAGGGTAACAGATTGCGTGTCAGTGAGTTAGCAGTCTGTGGCTTACCGACAGCACTCAGGGGGACTCTTCTCAAAGAACTCAAAGTCGAAGATTTGCACTGCAGTGAGTCTTGTGCAGAGAATTTACTTATTTATTTTGCATTCATGTAAGTTTCGGCATAATTCAATCTCCATTCGTAAGCAATATATGATTGTCATGCAAAATACTGAAGAAGTTGACAGTGTATGGTTAGCATATATACGTGTTGCAGCAAGATGAGCTATTGGTTTGAACAAGAAGTAGAAAGCATCAGAGCAATGCATAAACCTGCACCTGCTATGCCGACATTTCACAAGTTCATAGCAGATTGTAGTCAAACAGGCAATATGCATTTCTTGTCAACATTTGGGTCATTGAGACGGGACGGAGTCACAAGTAGACACTGCACATAAAACAGTATTGGAGGCATTAAAATGGTTGACAGTATATGTGGTTGGCAGTAGAGCTAACCAAAATGGTTGCATGTTGTTGAAGCTGATGATGATGTTGTGGCATGTTCTGTAGACTGGCCGCTTGAACTGCCCGTGTTTGAATTGGTGCCGGCAACAAGCCAGGTGGTGTTTGAGGGCGACAGATTTCCACTGGAATGTCATGCATCCGAGTCCGGCATGGAAATGAATGTGACTTGGGTACATGACGGTGAGGCAATAAAAACAGACCGTGAACGCGGCCTGTTACTGCACACGCATTTGCTGCCTGATCGGACACGTATAACCACACTTGTAATTGAACAGTTGAATGCCAAAAGTGATACTGGCAACTGGACTTGCCATGTTGCAACGGCACACGGGGCATCAGAATTGTCCATAGAGATTGTTGTTCTGTCACGGAAAACCGTCTACTGTCCACCAGAAGTGACAACATCAAAACGTGGTCGGTACGTTTGGCCGTCGACGATTGCTGGCATGGAGCAGATGATACCGTGCGTTGCAGGCAGTGCACCGGACTTGGGTAGAAGTGTCGTGGCTTCAGCGCAGCGGATTTGTGACGACGTTGGGAACTGGAAGAGTGTTGATGTCAGCCAGTGTAGATATATCAGCAGAACAACACAGATGCTTGAAGATTATTTGTTGGTGTGTATGCAGAAAATCTGTTGAACCAGCTTCAGTTATATCATAAATACACGATCACTTATACTCTTATACATATGCTACTTTGCAGGACCACTGGATAACATGGATAAACCTAATGATAGTTGACACTGATTCACGTTTGTTTCAGAATGTCCACAGACGTTTGAAATTGCTGGATTTAAAATGTAACGCCTGGAAATTTTTTGAAAGTCCTTTAGTATTATTTATATGATGTCTGCTTCTTCTGCATATGAACAAGTACAAATTATAAAGTTTAATTATGTTTATTCTTGGTAAATAGCTGGATTTGCATAAGTAATTGTACACGTACTTGTGCAATATGCTTGGACAAGTGCAGTCTTGTGCAGCTTTGATGGCTTTGTAAGTCTTTGAATTCGGTTATTGAAGTAGACTGGGATCCGTGATGTCTGCTGTAGTTACTATTGCAGATGATGCCACTGTCAGTTGCTGTGTTTCTGGCATTGCAGAAAGTTGTTGGTAATCAGTCACATATTAATTCCATAGCGGAAGAATTATCACAACAGTTTATCATTGATGGGTATACAATTAAAGACACAGTCGACGTCATTTTTATGTCACGAATCATTGAAGGATTCAGTCGTAACATTGCCAGCAATGACAAGGTACTCTAGATCTGTCGACTTTTTTCACACGTGCTATGTGTTTTCTACAGCAATGAGTCGAGTTTCTCGAGTTGAATGATTTTGCTGACTATAATGTAACTTGCCTTGTGACATTCATGACCTTAGATTTATACATATTGCATATACAAATGTTTCGTCAGTGTATTGAGATTATGCTGTATCTGTTCGTTTGTCGGATGTGTTAGCTGGCAGACATTGTAATCTCGCTGGTGAGTATGGTCATGAACACCGACATGGATCTGCTGACTTCTGCGCATCATGAAGATCGAGTTGCCACCAAGTCTGTCTTTGTTTCTCTCTTAATGCAACAGCTTGTTATTGTAATGTGCCACGTCGATCTGTAGTGCTGTTCACTCTTGCTCTACGGATAAAATAACTTTCAAATATAAACCATTAAAGAATTTTTATTATTAAATAATTATGTAAATTTTTGTTTGTGCAACAGTCATTACCTCCTAAGCTGTCACAGAAGCACCATGCAAATGATTCATAAACTCTGCATAGTAGCATGGTTTTCAAGAGCACACAGAAAACTGCATATTGTTTATATTTATCAGCTTTGTATACATGATGTGCATGCGAATGTGTTTTCATCATTTGCATGGCCACCTGCCTTCTAGTAGCCAACATCGCTCCCTTAACATACAAGGGTGTTCGATTGCCCGGAAAGACATGACTCTGAAATGACCTGTTTTTTTTGGATCATACATCTACACTCCACTCCACTCCTTCTAATCGATTCTTTATTTGTTACGTCATCTGCACTTTGTCTTTTTCTGCTGAACTACTGAGATGCTTGCCTGCTGTCAGGTTGGTGAAAGTGGTGGAGGATGTGGTGAGTCAGCTGCTGGAGACTCACAACTCCATCTGGCTGTCATCTCAGAACATTGCAGTCCGGGCTCACAAGGTGGAGTCGCGCGGCTTCGTTGGCATCAGTTGCACGGCATACGTTGATGAGTCTGAGTTGTACAGGAGTCGTCAGTCCGAGGACTTTGCCTGCACAGATGTCAGGGCTGATGCAGCGGGTGATGCGGATGACACTGATGACAAGGCTGACGGCAAGGTGAGACAGCTAGCCCCATGTGGAACAACAGAGCTGTAGTATCAGCTCACTCTGTTACCTGGCCAGACTATACGCAGGGAACCTAAACCTCGATTCAGTCAGTTTGGTTTTCTGTAAATTAGCAGTTTTTGAATTAATTGTTTGAATTTTTTATGTTCATATACTTCTTATTTCTTGTTTGTCTGTTTGTCAGTATACCAGTGCAGTCGATTGCCTGGAAAGAGCATCTCTGGAATGACTGACTGACTCACTTTCTTGTGTTGTGGTTGATTTGTGATTAAGATGCATTGCAACTGCTGGCTTGGTTTTATGGTTGGTCAGACTTTGATACTGGCAATGAGATGGGGTACAAAAGCATCACTGTCGTTAGTACAGGGATCCATGGGCAACATTTGGAAAATGGTTAATATTTTAGTGTGAACATTTACAGTCTGAAGCCATTTACAAAGGAGTTTGACTAATGCTAATTTTGTCTAATTAAGCCATTTGCCACTAAATTTTGAGTATCCTAGGTCTAGATTGCAAATGCACACCAAGTGAACAAGCCTGATGTAGACAGCCCTTTTATATGAAAGTCTTTCCATATTTGGATCTAGTTCATTGATGCTGTTGTTGCAGAAGCAAGAAGCCTCTGTGCAAATCATGGCTGACTTCCTGCAGATAGCTGACTGTGTGGAACCGGACTGCATGATTGCTGACGGATACAGAATGACATTCATCATTTACAAGAATGCTAAACTGTTTCCTTTATTAAATGCCTCATCCAGCTACAGTGAAGTGTCAACACCAGTTATAGCTGGCAAGATTGGTCAGTAACAGTGTGTGTATACTGTTGTCTATTTCGGTTGCGTGTGTTGATTTGTGCTATGTGTTACTCTTCTTGCGTGAAATTTTTATTACGTTAACTGCAGTTTGTAACTTTTTTATTACTGTGATATTTCTGTCCATGGTTCTGAATTAGAGAAAGTTTGGACCATTTATGTCAGATATAGGTATGTATGTATGTATGTACAGCCAGCATGTCCAATACACCACTGACGTGAAATGCACCTGCCAGCTTTGATAACAAAAAGATGACAAATTGTGTACAGCCACGACTTGATAACTGATGAGAGTTTAATGTACAGCAGCTATCAAACGTGGGTTTTGTGTTATACACAATAATCTACAAGTTACTTGCATGTTTGCACACCATTAACTTCCGTATTGCTTTCCCTATGAATGTTTTCTTTTATGGTACAGTGACAATTGTGCTGCAAAGTACGGTCAGATATAGGTTTATACTGACAGGTGAAATGTGTCTGTTTCAGCTGGAATGAATATAGACGAAGCAGAGAACTTCACTGGTCATGTCACTGTTCAGCTGTTGCTGCCAGCACATGCCTTCAGTAAAATCAGAACGCCCGTTTACTGGGAGTCTGCTGCATATGGTCAGTAGAATTGGTTGAATAATTAGATGCATGTTTTGTATTATTGCAGTTATGATACAAACGTATGGGGCTAAAGAGCTGCAGCTAGCCACGGCCTGTGGTGGCTAGCCATGGCGTAGGCTATACATACCTAGTATAATATGCCTATTCTCTTACTAGTCTTTTCCCGGGTTGTAATATTGGTGTTGAATGCTGCTGTAGCCTAGGCCCATCAACATACTATTTGGCAAAACTGGTGTTGAAAGCCTAAGTAAAATTTAATTAAAATTGCAGCCGCTGCATCATCAGCAGTCTTATGCTAGCTCCGCAGTCGCATGACGGCGGGGCTTCAGCCTATTCTGCGCACCAGGAGTAAGTCGGGTGTTCATGACCAAGTTGAATTTTTATTGAATTACTGACACAACATCGTCTAAGAAAGGAAGTAACTGTTGACGTTTTTACCACTGATTTCATCGTAGTCCAGTAGAGTCGATCGACGATTCGCAATTATTTATTACTAGCCATTCTGCCCACCCAGTTGCCCCCGCCTCTCCCAACCTCCCAAGATCCTTACCCCAAATTTTTTGCACCTAGAATAATCCCCGGGGCGCCCCTGGGCTACCCTGAAAATCTGGAGGCAATCGTTGCAGCTTTATAAGCTAACATAGGGACAGACGGACATAATTTTATAT
>Ga0126335_1000195_pt1 | contig 28981 bp, 13 predicted proteins | sample OlaspJWI45metaG_FD_108409 | JGI IMG/M metagenome (GOLD analysis project Ga0126335, IMG submission 108409) | Marine gutless worms symbiont microbial communities from Oahu, Hawaii - Olavius sp. 1 OAHU.JWI-45 metaG | ecosystem: Host-associated > Annelida > Digestive system > Unclassified | place... | reverse complement strand
TGGAGGTCCTGTCGATGACGAGATCGTCGCATGCCGCGGATCGGAGTCTCTGTCTACATACAGCCAAAAAGTGAGAACCCCCCTCTTTTTGGCTCTAACTTTGTTAACTAGGCAGCCCATTATTAATACACACAAACTAAAAAAACTAGCACTAAAACATATCAGATACCGATTTCCTACATGTATGTAAACACAAACGCAGTATTCTGTGAAATGCCAATGCTATTAACGAAATATTCAAATTTGAATAACAACTGTAACACGACAGTCAAAATTAAACAGCTCATTTGAACATGACTTGGTTACATACTGTAAGCTGTTAAGTTTTTGAAACCCACATTCTAACAAAAATGTACATGTTCTAAAGAGGTCAACTTGGATGAAAAAATGGCACAAATTAACAATGTATTCCTATGCATATTGCACATGTAAATGTATTACATATATCGCACTTGGCAATATAGTTTTGGATTTTAACAAATATATGACTGAATCTTAAAATGTGACTTAAATTTCATTTTTTTTGTATTATAACACACATATGTCAACAGCACTAACTGATCCTCAGCAAAGCTGAAGCTATCATCACAAATTGCCGAAATTCAATATAAAAAGCAATGCCATAATGGTGCAGGCCTAAGCCAGGGTTGATATTTATAAATATTGACTTCCGTAGCTACCATGCGAGACTGCTGACTAACATTTTTAATGTAACAGCATTGATGTCAAACAGCTGAACTGATACACATACACAATTACAAGCCAAGGGCATCATCTTCACATTCATGCCAGTTTGACTTTGGTTGTTTTGTAGTATTTGAGCAATCTCACAGAAAAAAGCCTACGAGTAATCCCAGAGTAAAAGTGCTATTTGTTACCAGATCAACCCAGACCATCAGATCAGCTGATGAAAATGCAGATAACAACTAGAACCCTAAAAAGAGCCATCATATTTTCCAACACTTAACTACAACATGTGATCTAAACTCCACAGTGTCACACTGTCACGTAGCGCCCTATCCATAATATGATAGACAATCACCAACACTATATACAGAGATGGGCAGGGCTAACTGAAAAGCTAGTTTCAATAACCGATAATCCACTAACTCAAAAGTTACCTTTGCTAATGCTAAAATGCTAAAGCAATTAGCAGAAGTTAACAATAACTACTAACTCTTTTATATGAATTTTTCTTCAGTTGTGGTTTAGTTTTTTTTGCAATAAAACCCTTAAAATAGACACAGAGAGCTGAAATATTAATATGTTCTAGCTTAGAAAAACAGCTTTCCAACAAGGAACAGCATGACAAGATTGTCAAAACGTTTAAAAATTCTTCCTCTTTATCGGTCAAGTTTTTTCTGTTGTAACAACATAAACTAATTCATTCATTCTGGCTTTTTCTCCCGTTAGTGGACTTAGTGGACCAATTAGCTTCTCCTAAATTTAGTTAAGCTAATAGTTTTCAAAGTTAGCAAAACTGCTAATCCGCTAAGAAAAATGTTACTTCGCTAATTAGCAGAACTGTGCCCATCACTGACTATATAGCAGAAGTTGCACTAAAACAGAAGAACAGAAACGTGGTCCACTGTTGTGATGATGCAAGTTGTGCATGTTCAACGTAAACACTTATTGCAGTAGATTAACATATAAACAATACACTATGTCTTAAAAAACCGGAGCCCTATGATTTTTTTAGCTTAACTTTGCTAAAACAAAACCAAACCTTTTAGGCAGAACTAGCAGATAATAGCTTCATGATCTTTTCCACCAAAAATTACGAAAAACCGGCTTAACTCGGTAAACTTGCGCCAAAAAATCGTAGGGGTCCGGTTTCTTTGAGACACGGTGTATAATAATCTCATGTCACACAAGTTTAGGCAGTGGCAGTCTCAATAAAATTTTATAACTGCAAGCACAGGAACAAACTGGAAGCATCTTGCACCAGATGCTACAAAACGTCAAGTCATCAGTGTGATGCAGCAGCAGCCGTGATGTTGTTAGCTAACGTGATGTGTTTCATCATTAACGGTTTCCTGCCATAGCACAATCGACACAAACATTTTTTTAAAAACTTGGCAACAATCATCTTTTAATCAAGTAAATTTTTAAACAAAAATTATACTCAGTTACTGAGAGTTAAAATCAAGCCCATGCCAGTGATGCAGTAGTCTAGCACTATGGACTACAGTGACTGCTGGCCTAACTGGCTGACTACAGAGTATACACGGGTCCTGGGTTCAATTCCCAGCCAAAGTGAATAGTTTGTTCAGTTGGGTCTAACAGCAAGCATGCAGTGAGATTAGATTCTTGGACAGGTACAGATGGTCAGCAGGCCATTAGGCTCAGGTTTAGTGGCACTTGGGTGTCATGGGTGACAGCCACATGGATAACAGATGGGCTACCACACTGTGCATGCACTAAAAGTCATCAGTCTGCAGCTCATTATGCTACACTGCCTAGCTATGTAGGAGGCGGGCACTATTAGACGTTGCTCAGCCTGATTAAGAATAGTTGTACAAGTGGGGCATGTCACCTGTGGCTACAAGCTTGGCACCTTACAGCTGCAAGGCTTCTCAGTTACTAACTACACATACACACAGTCGGGATGAGTGATACACCTATTCATGCAATATCACCCTTGCAAACACACAGTGGGTTGTGCATTGGGCCTAGTCCTGCAGTCAGAACTCAGTGTTGACTGTCACTATGACAAACCTAGCTTGTGCGACAGTCACACACGAAGGAACAGAATAGAGAGTCAAAATTAGCAGACATTAAACTGTATATTTTTTCACTTTCAATACTGCTGGTTACCAGAAACTGTACTGTACTCTGAACATCAAAACCCACAAAGACAAAATATTACAAAGCTACGTAGCTAAGCACCTTACCATCACGAAGTTGCGGATGCTGCTGAGGCAGATCATTTTCTTTCGCATGAGGCTGGAAAGCTTTTGCTGGATCAAAACGTTTCTTGCCTTCAATGGCTTCCACTTTATCTTTAAGCTTCACTATCTGATTTCTGTCCTTTATCTGCTGTTCCTGAAGTTTCTTCACTTCCTGTAAAGCCACAAGATGCAACAATCAATAGATTGACCACTGCCCAAACACCGTGAAATTCCCGGACAATTCCGTAAGCCCACAGCAGTCATTCCATGCTCATAGTGAGAGATAAGCACAGAACTGATGTAATTCATTGAATAGATGTATGGAAGATGATAATTATAGCTAACAAAGACAGTAAAAAAGAAGATAAAACACCATATAGATAAACACGTGGGTGTGCAGCTAACACTGTGAGTGCCATACCTCAGCGCTAAGAGTTGCTATAACAAGTAACAAGTACCTTTACATTTACCGATAGGATCAAAATGCTACAACATCTAAGTATGGCCACAAAATTGCAGCAACAATTTTCCCTGACTTTTGCCATTTCCCGTAACTTTTCCCTGACCTCTTTCAAATTCGCTGACGTTTCCAGATTTTCCAGACAATTAGTCGCCCGGACACAATACAGGGCAACAAATAACACAAAGCAATGCAGTTTGACTGTATTTTTTTAGAAATGAGAAAAATACTTTTTACGGCTTATCATCAGCTTGTCATAAAACGCTGAAAAAACGTGCATCACACACAATACATACCTTTTTCAGTCCAAGGTTCTCTTCCTTTATCTTCAGGATGTGATGAATCTTCTGCTTCTGATTCTGATGACCTAGCAGCTTGGCATACTCTCGGCTGAGTACCTCAATCTCTTGTTCGGCATTCTCACTCTTTCCCAACAGCAGCTGCTTCTCTGCCTCATACTGCTTCAGTTGTTCCTGTCGACAGAAACAATGCAATAATGTTCAATGCTAAATTTAACATTAAATGTTATACATCACTCTTTATAACATATGTTCTCAGGGGAATCGGATGTAAGCCTCTCGAGTATTTGACTTTGTCTGGGAGGTTATTCCAGGATTCTGCTAAAGCACAGTTGAAGAAGTGTTGACCGTAATTTGTGGCTGTGGCATTCAAAACCATCTGCAGCTTATAGTCAACAAAGTCCCGCAGTCAAACAGAAATGTCTCCAAGTGCTGCAGCCTGCAGGAACACTGCAAAAGCCAGATGTGGCCACAGCAGATCACAGCCACAGAAGGTCATTCCAGTCGAAGGGCAGCTGCAGAGTAAGTTCTGCTGCTGAATTTGTTGTGCATTCACATGACAACCAATGTTTGAATGTCATTAAAGCTCGATTACTGTTCTACCACAAACGTCAGTAATGACGATGAAGACAGAATGTGAGAATACTTTTATGTTCTGACAAGCAACAGGTAATAAAACAAGTAACAACTGAAAAGATATCCGACAACACATCACCTCAAATGGCTCTATCCTTTCTCTCAAATTTTCGTAAAGTGCTTGCCACCTGAAACATGAATGTACTGTAAAAATTTGATTATAATACGCACAATTTGTACCAAGTCAGTCAGTCAGGGTGCATATTATACATGTAAAGTAAAAAATCATAATAATCCAAAACAGTTTTGATGCATATCTATATTCAGCCATATATAAACGGTTATTCTTGCCAAACAATCGTTCGGGTACCAAATATATGCTTTTTATTACACATTCTTACAGTATTTTTCCATAAACAAACACCGTGCTGGCTCAGATCTGTGTAACACCAGAATGGACCAAGTAAAAACGTTGTCTCTGAGTAAGTAAGTCAGTCAGTCCAGAGTCTTGTAGTTTTTATGAAAAAACGTACAATGGAATGAGTTACGTCCTTAGCACTTTGCGTCAGTGAACAAATCTGAACTGGTTGTGTAGCATGGGTGCCTATTACACAAGTGTGCGTATTATAATCAAATTTTTACGGTAACTGTACTTACAACAACCTAGAAAATCCTAACATCAATGACTACAATCTGCCACAGTAAATAAAGCACAACGGACACAGTCTGTGCAACAGCAGAGCTGCAATAACATCAAGTTACCAGTTAGATGTATTGGTCAAAGAAGATTTACTCAGAGACTGCAAACCTCTACCAAGATGATTCAGTGCACCTACCAACTTATTAACATAATGAATTGAATACCATTATGGTATAACTGTCAATGCAGCTGCCAATTATTGTCCATATACCGAATGTATTCACAGGACATGCAGTCACTGCAGAACTATGCAAATAAGAAAATCATAACTGTAGAAACTGGAGATCATGTGATATGATATTCATCACGGCAATGACACCAGGTGGCTTCTACAAAACTACATTCTTTGTCTTTCGAAAACAGCAAATGGAGTTTTGAGGACGAGTGGTGGGCGCTAATAATGAGAGATCACAGCTTTGGTAGTACCATGAATCGATATTATGAGTCACTTTGTAACATTTGGCATCATTAAATGCAGTGTGTCACACAGCCTACATCCATACATTACTATCTCCTCAATGTTAAAACTTAGCATATGCGATGGCAAGACACTGAACAAAGTGAAAAACTTCCCTGATTGGGACTGAGATCAACTCAAAATGTCATCTACCGTTTCTTGTCACAAAGCCCATCACTTTCAAAAGTCACAAAAATGGAAATATGACCTGGTTACTAATAAAAATCCATAAACAATAAACCACGCGATAATAAATTTTTAAAAAATATTACACAAAGCACAACATTAGCAGTAATCATCATTACAGTCTGTATAACCTACGAAATGAACTCACCGGCGCGACTCCTCGAGGATTTCTGCAGACTTGCTAGAACAAACAACAGTCAATATTACAGTATGAAATTCTACCTGTAAGTAGGTCTATGTGCTAGTACACACAGTAAACACACAGCATAATTTTATCACAAAATTAAACTATCCTAGAACATCATACGCCTGCACAATGCTGCTGCCAACATACATACGATATCAACTCATTTGCAACGTGTTTGCTGTGCACCATCCACTACCTCTCAAGGTCAAAGGTCATGGCCAATTATCACCAATCCAGTCATTTCTAGCACTCATGTTACAACTTACAATCAGTAGTTTCTGAGTTTTTAAATGGACAGCTGGAATCCACAATAATGGTTTACATTGTTAATTCTAAACTGACTGTGTGAACTGTTGCAAACAGAAAACAGACAGCACAGCTGAACAGTATGCTGCCATATATTTCATCTGCCTAGCTCTCTATTATGTTTCTCTTTGAGCAAACTGCTGACTGCTATTCTCTTACAAAGAGAGCTGTGCAGCCACAATACATGATTACTATACACTGTGTCTCCAAAAAAACCGGACCCCTGCGATTTTTTGGCATAACTTTATTAAAGTGATGCATAACTTTTGGCAGAGAAGATCACGAAGCTATTGCCTACTAGTCGTGCCTAAAAGGTTTGGTATTGGAAGAGAACCACCTGCATGGTCGCTATAGCAACCACAGCATCATTGCAAAACAGCATGACAATGGAGTTTCTTATGGTCTTCACTGACAATTAAAGTTGTTTAAAACATTTAATCTGTCCACACAATGCAAGATATCATAAAAACTGAGTGTTCAAAGTGTTGTTGTTTAGTTTTGACAAAAACTTGCTTGCTCAGCTATTGATCGTGATCAGATCATTGGTTATAGTCTGCAATCATGTGTGATCAACAACAAGACTGATCGCGATCATAACACTAACAGCTAAACTAGAGTCTAACGCCACTTTGCCCTGGACAATAGTGACAATTGTCACCTCAGCCACACAGTGCCTACTACTATGTACAGACACGGCAAGGGGAGAGGACAGGGCAGAGGGGAAAGACCGACTACTAGTAAAGTCAGTTGTAGCAGCAGTATGCCTTGGGTTTGTGGAGTGAAGGTCTGTAGGAGCACTCAAGTGACTCACTGCTGTAGGCCTACACTGCCTTCCACGGACAACAGAGTAAGACAGAGTGAGTGAGTGAATGAGTAGGAACAGCAGGAGGGCACAGTACAGGGTGATTTAAGCTAGCTGCACTACCCACCACGAGGCGATCGACCTTCCATCCACACTAGTGTTTCACACTGACATACCCAGGCAGCTTGTCCTGCTATTGTAGGCTAGGTGGCACCTTTGATCAGCTGTTGATGACGTCACGACCATCGATCACTTCTGTAAGTGATGAAGGCAAGCCCTAGCTTGCTCTACTGGTCTATCGCCTTGTTAACAATGGTCTGTTCAAAGTCAGCCCAGACTTCCACCAGTCACTGCTCCAGTGCTTCTAGGCCATGTCACGTACTGGCTTCTTGTATGCTCCTGCATGCAGCCCCAAGTCAAGTACTTAACTGTGTTAAGGTGCAGAGTGATTGGCTGCCACAAATCCAGTGAAATGAAGTCGGGCGTTTCTTGACGCAGAAACTCGACTGTCGAATGTGCACAACCTGTACACCACTGGTGCACTGGCCTGCTGGTAACCTATTTAAACACAACTGATGCAAAATGCTGTTTGAATTAAAATTATGCACATCAAATAATATTAATATTGAAACATTTTGTTGAAGGTATGCTTAAAAGTGGCAAGTTTCCTGAGAAAATCGACTGTTAAACTTTTGCAGTAGTTCAGCGCGCTGTTTTGCAATGATGCTACGATACTGCAACAACCACGCAGGTGGTTCTCGACCTATACCAAACTTTTTACACACAACTAGAGGCAATACCTTCGCGATCTTCTCTGCTTAACATTATCCTTAAAAGGATTGTTTTAGTACAGTTATGCCAACAAATCGCAGGGGTTAAGTTTTTTTTACACACGGTGTAGATGAATGACAGACAGAAATAAATTAACAACAGTTGATCAGTGCACATTCAAGGTGGCTATACCTGTATTTGATTTCCAGCTCATGTTTCACATGCATATTCTCTGTCTTCAGCCCACTCACTGCTGTTCTAAGATGATTCAGTTCGGCTTCGTAGCTCATCTTTGCATCCATCCAGCACTTCATCCTTGCCTGTAACTCATTCTTTGTCTCAATGGAGTCATTTAATGTCAGCTGCAGTTGCTGTAGTTCAAAATCGCGTGTCACTTTCTCACTTTCCAATGCTGCCAACTGTGCAAGCAATGTATTCTCCAAAGCAGCTGACTGAGCTAATTTATTCTTCAGGTCTTCAATCACACTGTCTCTCTTCAACTGTTCCTCTCGTGCTGATAACATATGAGCTTCACCATTCTTTCGTAAGGTGTTTTCTGCTTCAACTGAACACTTCAGTGCACGCTCAAGTTGTGCTATTTCACTGTAATGTTTTGCAGTTTCGCTACATACATGCTCCTGCTGCATTTCCAATTCCATCATTAAGTTGGCCTTAGTGACAGACAACTCTTCGGATGTCAGCTTCAGCTGTTTAACTTCAATCTGACGTTCACTAATTTCTGCGTGTAATTTCTGCAAAACTGCATTCAGATGATTTGTGTCATTGTCGCATGCCCTACGTTCCTCCAGCATGGCGGACTTCACGTTTTCCAGCTCACTACGCAAAGATCTTTCCATTTCCCGGGACTGTTGCAATCGTGTCATCAGTTGGTCCATTTCTTGATCACGTTTTGCAATTTCCTCCTGCGCTCTCACTGACTGTGACTGCATCTGATCACGTAGGAATTTCTCTGTTTCTGACAGCAGCATCACAGTTGCATTCAGTTCACCAACTTCTTCAGTGTGTTTCACACGTTCTTCTTCCACCTGACATTTCAAGTCATCCAGCTCATGGTGCAGGGTTTTCTCCATCTTAGATGACTGCTTCAGTTTTTCTGACAGCTGCTTGATTTCTTGCAAACTGTTCCGCGCTTCAGTTGATCGATCGACTAATTCTCTACGTGCAGAAATTTCAGCTTTGGATAATTCATTTACAGTCATCTGAAGTTGTTCTAATTCATCATTACGTTCTTTCAATTCTGCACTCAATGCCACCTCCAATTCAGACAACTTCTCCAACAGCAGCTTCAAGTGATCTACTTCTGTAGCTTGTTTCAATTTCTCTTCCTGTAGCTGTATGCACTGATCTTTTGATTCTTGTAACAAGATTTTAAACTCTTTTATTTCTCTCTGATGCATTATCATTCCGTCAGCAGCAGCAGCTGACTGGTCATTCAGTTGCTTGCGAAGATCTGCGTCCACTTCACTAAACTGCTTCACAACCGTGTTCAGACGTCTGACTTCAACCAGATGCTTTTCTTTATCACTGAAAGCCTCAGATAACTGCTGCTCAAACTGGGTACGTGTTGACATCTCACGTTCAGATGACACCCTCAAGCTCTCCTGCAAATGTTTAATTTCATCATATAGTGCTTTGATCTGACTTTCAGCCTGTGATGACTGTTCTTCCATCTGGAGGTTTAGCTTCATCTCAACTTCACGCAAATTCTGCAACTGATCATTCAGTAATTCAACCTCATTTTCTCTGTCTTTCAGACATGACAGCTTATCTTCTAATTCTCCATTCAGTGAGCTTTCCACATTCTGTAATTTCATCTTCAGCTGTTCCATTTCGAGCTCTTGACTGTGAATGACTTCTCTATTTTTGGTACATTCATTCTCGAACTGAACACGCAGTGAATTCTCCTGTCTAGCTATTTCATCTAACTTTTCTTGCAGCTGTTCTGCTTCGACATCTTTGTTCTTTAGCTTATTATGTGCTTCAACTAACTGCTGTTCTAGTGCAGTCTGCTCAGCACTTTCAGTATCTCTGACTTGCTGTAGTAAGAGCTGTAACTCATCTTTTTCATTCACTGTTTTCAACAGTTCTTCCTGCACTTCTTCCGATTCCTTTCTCGATTTAGTTTCAACTTCAGAACACACTTGTACTGTGACCTTCAGTTCCTCCAATTCCTGAGTTTTAGTATCTATTTCTTCTTGTGCTGCCGTCAACTGCTTTCTCAGCTCATGCATTTCTTTTTGTTGTGAGTCTTCACCCTCATGCAAATGTGCCAGCTTTTCCTGCAGTTCTTCTATTACACTATCTCGCTCCTGCAGCTGGGACAAATGATCCTCTAAATCTCTATGCAAAGTCTGCTCATTTGCAGCAAACTCTTCAAGTCTTTGCCGGAGTTTTGTAATCTCAGTCTCTTTGTCTCTCGCATGAGCCTCTGCCTGATCTTCCATCTCCTTCCTTAGCTGTTCCACTGTGCATTCACTCTTCTCCAGTTGCACAGCCAATTCACTGACCGACATCTGCTTCAACTTCTCATTCAGATGTTTGTCACTGCTGTCTTGTTCAACTATTTGATCTTCAATAGGAGACAATAACTCTTTCAGATTTGCTTGTTCCACTGCACCACACGGTTGTTCTCTACCTTGTAGCCTCTGTGGTAGTCGTGACTTTTTCGGCAATTTCGGCATGGCAAAAACATCACTGGATGAGTCTTTAGCATTTCCTTGATGTGACAGAGATGCAGAATCCTAATCAATAATATCAGTATAATTATTTAGACTCTGAAGCAATTTTTAATCTAGTAAAATATCAAATAAAATATCCATAAAACTTTGGCTAGCGTGTCAAAACTAGTATCATCTACACATCACCAGCAGCGTCATCAAATGGAAATGATTACATTGTATTTCAAATCTGCTAAATCTGTTAATCATCATCAGGTCCGTGTAGGTGGCAAGGGCTGTAGCATCATTCTAGCACCATAACCATGAAGGACTGCCCTTCTCCACAAATCAGCAAAGGAACAGTTAGTCTTGCCAAACTAGATCTAGCCATCCGTTGCTTGGGGGTCCAGGACGACGTTTCCAATTTTTACTGAGAAAACAGCCGAGAAACGCGTCGATCTGACAACAGAGGGACAGACGAGCTGGAACATTGTCGGCCAGTCCTACAATGTGGCCAAAGGCTGCTGTGCGTCGGCGGGCGATCTGCTCTGTTAGTGGGCCAATACTGGCATGGGACAGTATTTCTGAATTAGTTATTGGTACATTATATTCGCATGTTTACTGAACTGCTCATGCACCACTAACTCCAATTCCTATAAGGCTGCAAGTACATAAAAACATCCTGCGAAATGGTATACTATTACAGAAACTAGCAAATCTAGTAAATAAAAGCACAGTCTTCTCATACCAAAGAAACCATACTGCCACCAAAACTTTTCTTCAATGGTGTCGAAGCAGTGAAACTTGCAGCATTCAAGCTGCTGCAACTGAAGCTGAGATGAGACTGATCAGACACTGAAATACACAGACATGTCTGCAGCAAACACACTTTTAGGTCCTACTATACCATGTCACAAAATGTATCCATCCTCAGATACTCACAAGTCACAATAGCATTTCACTGACACCTAAATACGCCATTTTTGACTGTAGCATATAAAAATATTTTAGGTTCTTAAACAATTCAATCTAACAGCATTAAACTGCATAACTTGCAACTCAGAACATCTAAGATTAAACAATAATCAAAATAATACAATACCAGTACGTAAATATCTTATACAGTAAGCACGTTCACTGTCTATAGCCTATCAAATGACAGTATAACAATCAAGGTGTATGCCAAAATGTGTAACTTTGCATAGCATCAACGATCAGTGTCATCTTTATCATCACAAACAATCCTGTCCTTTTCTATAAAAATCAAGTTTAAGGCAGTTACATTTTGGTTCTTTAAATCGATCATCGCCTGAGTTTATGATTGCAGTCTGAACTTTATTGCCATCTTTTGGGTCATACGACCCAACCGGTGGTGCACATGCTGCAACAAAAAACACAGTCTACAAATGCAAATTGCATTCGTAAACAAAAAGCAATATCATTTTTTTATATCACCACTACTTTTTGGCACTAACTAACTACTATTGTTATAAACACTGACATCAACATTATTAATGCATAAGCAATCAAGCATATTTTGACAGTTTCAGACCTCTGACTTAAATCACACTATGTAAAGCTATCGTATTTTTCATCCATTCAGCAAATCCTTCCCACAAGTAACAGTATATCCATTCAACTGCATTCACTAGCACTTCTCATGTTTCTTCTTCCTGTGATCTGCTACAAAGTAGGTTTATTATGGCATTCCACTTATGTTTGTGGCCTTCCATCGTTCATCATCTTCTGCTGCCCCTTTCACTTCTGGGTAGTTTAAGACCAAAACCAAAACAGTGGTTTTTAGTACTCGGACATGGTAATTACTTTATAAAAATAACCTATTTTTGGCAGTGATGTAGTACTCAAGTCTTTAGTGTCATCGAGTCCATATTTTTAGGACTCGAGTCTTTGGGACTCATACTCAAACTCGACACAATATGACAAAAAGTTAATTACAATGACCTCAAAGACTTTTCTTCTGCAATTTAACAGATATGAAACTATTGCGGCCGCGGCTAAGTTGGCGGCTAAACCGGCGGCTTAGCCGAATTTTTTTTCGGCCGGCGGCTAATTCGGCGGCTTACAGGTCTACGCACCAGTACCCGCAGTTACGGGTAGGCCCGCACCCCTCTACTGTCAACCCCCCGAGTGAATGAGCCAACGGCACTAGTCAAAGTTCTTGAATGTCATACACCTGAACTAACAATTATAACATGTAACGACAACGATAAAATAAAGTCTTACATGCAGCTTCGTTAAAGCGCTTGAGCTTGGACTTCGAGAACATGGCTAATTCACGATCTTCATACTCAACTCTTCAGCTTTCAATATTATTAAATTTCAAATCGCCGCCATACTACAAAACAGTGATGCGTCAAACCTCAAACTTTAAAAATAGGTAACCGAACCTTTTCATCATCATCATCTTTCAGTCCATTCCAGTTAGGCCAGTAGTAGACAAGGCTTTCACGTGCCGATAACAGACGACTGTCACAATCACGACTGACGAAGCCACGATGAAACGTATAGTATGAGAGTGAGTGAGACAGCCGTCAAAGGCTTTCTCACGTGTCCAACAATATTGACATTAAACTATGACTTCTCGTTTCAGTTTTTGTGAATTGCGGACATTTGGACGTTTGCTAGCCTGTTGTCGAAACTCGTGAGTCAGTCGCTTATCGTCAATTCTGCCTAGATGGCGAGGCCTTTAGAGTCGCTTTAGCACAATAGGCCTACAAACCAGAAGCCGCAAACCCCCATTTTCCGACAGGAGTCTTCACGTTGATCCAGCTAGCTGGCAGCACTGGAATTTGTCTCGAGCTGCTGACTGCGGTTTTCTTCACATCACTATGGTGTCACCGAACAAACAAGCTAAAATTTCATGCACGTACGAGATAATTTCATGCTGATTTTACTTACCTCGATTCTAGACGTAATGTTCTAACTGAATCCACATATTGTACATGCCCACTGTGTCGTAAACAATGAACTATCACGTAAGTAAGTTAGCCTACTTCAGCAGGATGCCAAATGTTTGCATTCTCTAGATGCTTTATAGTTGAATAACAGTTACTGAAATTCTATTAGGCTGTTCAATCACGCACTTTGCAACTAGCTGCAATTCACCCCAAATATTCAACTTGACACAATGCAACACAACCAGATGGCTAAAGCTAATGCACAGTAACAGCCGTAGGAAAACATTTATTTGTCTGTGACGGCTGTCAACAGCGACTGTCAAAATCAACAATTTAAAGACTGTCTCGTGATTTAACCGTCCATATACCTTATCACTGTGCAACTACTGTTAGTGTAGTGCTGTTGCTTTCAATATAATACACAAAGCAAAAATTAAGTGGCACTGACAACAACAATCACAAAATATGCATTTTAAAACATTTTTACCACTTATGTAAGACGAGAAAAACAAGAACAATTACAATTTACGCGGCGACTGAAAGACACCATCAAATGATCAGTCCTATGATAGAACTACAGCTCTACACACCCATGCGATGCACAGTGGCCTTCAGCGAATGGTTGCTTCAAAAATTTCACAATATAATAATTTAAATTAGCAATATAATGCTGCCATTAGCAAATACTAACAACTGCAACCCATTTTACACTCCACTATCATAGAAAATGTCCGGATTAAGAAACTGACAAGACATCGACACACATGCACAGACACAAACATGGCCATGGACCATTGATACACAAAGATCAACGGACGCAGACAACTGAGTCAACAAATGACAAACTACCAACATCAAACAATAAGAAAATAACCACTAATGGCTGTCACAGCCAACAGCATCTGTATTTGTAGTAATTTTGTAAGTCACAAGTGAAATTCTCTCTTATAGCTAACAGTCATGCATATGGACACACCACCATATCAAATCTGTGCTGATAGTGCTAAAAATTGGTAAGTTTGTGCACACCAAAACTAGTATATAGCATATAATTTTAGGCAAACTTTTGATGCGTTTGCACAGGGCAAGAAATATAGTGGTGCACCCATATTTTAGTTTTCAGCTGCCTGCACCACCTAGCAATGGCATGGAAAAGTGTCAAACTTTTATTGTAAATTTTCTGAAATTTCGCACTCATATTTATGGCATTTTTTGTAGGAAAGCAGCTGTGTGCAGCATTATGCCAGTTTGCTGAGGGCTAGCTTTTGCTGCCAGCCTGCATTGCCTTCGATCGGCTATGCACTGTGTTTCTAGTTGCATTTGCAATACAAATTCCAATAAACAGCGTTACATAAATTCAAGAAAAGACTTACACATTCACCAAAGGCAAACAAGTAGCATCCTATACTATTCATTAATGATCAAAGTACCAAAATTCAAAATCAAAGCTGGCATTACATGATCAAGTGATATGATGAGCTATGGTTTCAGTCTGCCACAAAACATTAATCATTATCACCTGCCCAACAATCAATTACTTGTATGTTGTATGGCAGCTGAGAGCTAGATTAACATAGAAATACAACATAGCACGATACTTTTATTATCAGCCTAATGCATACTATAGCAAAGACACTGGCAAAATCAAGAAATAATTACAACAGTGTAGGACAATTTTGTCCTTAACCTCTCAATGTAATAAGCTAACAATCTGGAAAGCTGCAATAATGGTTTTAAAGGCCAACTGCAGTCAAAAACTTTTATTACATTTACAAAGTCACCTTGCTGTGAAAAAAATCATACGCATGATATATATTTGTATAATTCCAATTTATTATCAAAAAACAAAATTATTTCACGGCTTTCTGCTTACATAATAATTTTCTTCTCATTGATAGTTATTCTTTGTAAGAGTGACGTCACGCTTGACAATGTAAACAACCGCCAGACTTACAGCATAAAACGTCTACTGGAATCTCTAGAATGCCATATTCGAAAAGTCTAATAGTAGCACAACACAGCATGATGATTTATGCGAACCAAAAAACGAATTTGCAACATGGTATCGACACAACCATGGATGCACCGACATCACAAGTTCTCCACCACATAAAAAATGGTCGTCTGGGAACCAACTTGGCCACCCAGCAACAAGTTCAATCAAGATATTAATACTAACATAAATAGTCAACTAATCATTACATACATGGTACCGTTTGTCTTATTTTATTATGCGCTATTTCAAAATACATTATGTCAACTTTTATAATTCTGACTGCAGTTGGCGTTTAAAAATGATTTGAATACTAGATCTCTAATTAGGTAAATATCACTCTGTTGCATATCATTATCATCAGTTTGCATGTAGCATGCTGGCATCAATGGTTCTATGCATAATGTCATACTGAAATGAAGCCAAGATTGTTTGCTGGTGGTCACTTATGTGTAAGTGATAGACAGTTTGTATTACTATTACTATCTTGTCTAGTTCAATTGCAACTAGGCAGATTTACCCGGCGTCTTAGTGCAGTGTTAGACTTAACATACAATTATAATGAAAAAAACACATCTGACCCCAAACATTCTTCTGTGAACACAAATAACATTTTCTAAATATCACAGCTGAAATGACTGAGGAAGTTTCTACTTTGCACCAAAATGATCCATTTCGGCCAAGTTCGAAGATTAATGGAAAAGTGAGTCAGACTGTGTGGTGGGTGTGACGACAAAACACCTGATAACAATCAATCTCTGTATAAGATTATACACTTTTGTCTTAGAATGGCAAGATATTTATTTAATCGTCATAAGAGTTCAGCTCAGTGACAAAGAACAGGCATGCCTGAAGCACTGTATGTAGTTGTCTTTAACCTGCATTGCTGCTGAACAAAACACCTGTAACATAAACTTTCAACCAAGAAACAACTTTCGAACTCATTCAAAACAGCCCAGTGTTAGTGCAACCAACAGTACTTTTAGTCTGTCAAAAAATTACTTTCATTTTGAACTTATGACTAGATGAAAATAGATATCATCAGGAGGAAATTTAGAGTCCAAAATACACAACTGAATGATATGTACGTAGCTCAAATGTACATTAAACACGAAATTGAACAGATTTATGCCACAATACCCATTATCGACTCACATCAACCAGTCGACAACCAAAATTGCCACCAATGACATTATTATGACCACTATCGCAATGAAGACTTGATCTTTACACCAAAAAAGTCTATGCTGAAAACAACACTGCCTTCAATAACACAGAAGATACAAGACACAAAATCAAACTGCATTCCATGTAAATACTGTAAAGGATAAATGAGGTGTAACAACAAGAGACCAAAGTAATTTGGTGAATGCTGCATTGAATGCACTACACAGACTGTACACACCACCATGTCCAGCTTCAGCCATTCCAGAGATATGATGGGGTGCAAGAAATCAAAAGTAAGTCACGTAACCCCAACACCCTATTACCTACTTTTGCATATTTAGGTTAGGGCCCCTGCCATCTATAAGCACGCAAAATTTCAAGCTTCTAGCTTCAGCCAATCTTTAGATATATAGTGGGTCCACAATAGGCCAAATTTTTCCTATCTTCCCTTTGCTGTGGGGAGATTAGGACCCTCGTCTAACACAATGTTCCTTAGAAGGGTGTTCACCCTAAACAGGATTTTGACCTGCTCAGCCGTTTTTGCACAGTGAAGCCGAGTTGAGCCGCGTGACAGTCAGATAGACTGATGGACGGACAGACTGACAGACAAATACTGTGAACATCGGTAACAATAGCCTGCATCTCATGCATTCGATGCAGCCAAAAATACAGCATGTGGATAGGGTCATGTACCAGAATGGCTGACAGTGGATGAGCCAGATAAAGCAGAGGGTACAAAGACAGTTGTGCCTGCAGTAAACTGAACCACTGAAAGAGGAGGTAACAAAGAGCTCACAGCAGTGTTAGACAATGCTGATGAGCATACAGTTGATGTACTACAGCCTCCAACTGAAACCGTGTCCAAAACTGTTGCTGTGGCCAGTGGATGATCCATTTTGATGGTGGATGATGACACAGGAGGAGGTGGGCAATATGCGGTTGAAAACGGTGCGAATATGCTCGCAAATGGCAAAATTGACAAATCAGATGTCACCGTCGGCCTAGTGTCCACAACACACCGTCGAGATGGCTTCATCAGTGTCTGAACGTCAGGTAATGTCTGTAATGACGGTAGTCTTGATGACGGCAAGGTGGCACTATGTGCTGCTGATGTGGGCAGCAAATCCGGACTGCTGACAAGTACCTGACTAAGTGGGGGAAGTGACCCAACGTGCAATAATGGGGCTGTAACAATTGGTGACAACAGACTATCAAGAGACGACATCCCTGCATCAACCGAAGGAGTTGACAATGCCATACCTGATTCAGACATCTGCTGAACAGCCATGCTGCAAAATAATGGAAGAGTACGTAATGAAGATGACAGCGGCACAGACTGCACTGTCGCTGTAACAGCTGAGGACAAGTGTGTCAGACCAGTAGATGGCTGCATAAATGACGACGAAAAACCGGCAACATTGCTAACTGATGACGTATGTGTATGATCAACAATTCCGTTGGGTACACACGCAGCTTCTGTATTACTGTATGTCAACTTTGTATCGCTGGTCATAGCAGTCATGCCATCACTGTCTACTGATGCCATTCCCCAAGGTGATGACGTTGGTAATGCCTGTGTAACGGCCCGCAGGTCATTTGTCACCAGTCCTCCACTAAGCTCACTGATACTGTCAGCAAATTCATACATTGGATTTGTCGTGTTCCGACAGCATAGCACACTAGCGAGATGCCTCATCAGTTCTTCATCATTCAAACCAACAACCATGTTGTCCGGCAGCCGAGACTGTGCTTGAAACTGTGTCAGACTGTCGTCCTTCGAGTCGGTGACAAATGGTTTTGACATGTCGGCAAGTGCTCGGCTGAATGCGTCGTCTACATCTCGTGTCAAGCTGTATTCTCCATTCTTACCTGCAAACACATATCATGTCCCCACATTGCTGAATAACAAATATCACAAACAACTCAATCACAGCGTGCAAAACACTTCATGTTGATGGAAACGTAAGTAAGTAAACTCTGCCACAATTATTTCCTAATATGACCTATTCGACCAAATCTGCAAGAGTAGACAATCCACGAAAAAACTCAGTGCAAACATAAACTCCTTCAATCAACGTACAGAAAAAAGCAGCCTGTAAAAACTATATGATCAGAAGATCAAAAGCTAAAACTGATGGTTTTTGCTATTATGGACACAAATAACACAGTAAGTCAGTCAGAGACTGATTGACACAACCTGACAATACTGAAAGCTGCTCCACGGCTAGTCTACAAGAGTTGCACTATTCTGCACATGGAGAACTAAACAGGATGACATAATTAAACAAGTGTCGGAATCCAATGGACATCTTGAAGGCAACTGCTTCATAATGTACAAGACTGAAAGAAACAGCAACAACAAACATTACTCAAAAACATCCAAAAAGGGAAAGTATGATCACAGAATTTTCACAACTTTACACAGCTTATAGGAACAATCATTTGAAAGTAAACATACCTGTTAGCAGATCGAAAGCCTCATCAGGCATTTTGTTCAACACCTCATGCAGGTCATGTTCATCCAGGAACTTGGTGGCTTGATCAGTATCCAATGGCAGCTCAAGACTCGTGGCTATTTTCCAATCACAAAATACAATATCTACATCTTCTATATCAATAAAGTTGCTCATGTGTCTGTACGTATGTCTGTATGTTTGTTTGCTTATAAGTCGGGAACGGGAGGAGCGACTGTCTGAAAATTTTCAGGGAGCTCCAGGTTGCCCCAGGGATGGTTGTATGTGCAAAAACGTTAAAGGGGTCTTGGGTAAGGGGCCATAATTAATAATATCATGGCCTGTAGAGGCTATGCAGCAACGTGTGCAGCCTGTGTTCGGCAAGGTGATTATTGGAGCGTAACAATAGTTTACAGCACAGACATGCGGCTCAGACTGAGTCGGCAGTGAGGTATGGCTAAGGTGCGGGATTTCCGTGGACGTATTTTCCTGTTATGTGCACTCGACAAGTTTCTGTATTCTGTTCACGTGTCTGTCTTTATGTAGGCCTATGTATGCATGTTTGTTCACTTATAACTCTGGAATGGGAGGGGCGATTGTCTCCAAATTTTCAGAGTAGCTCCAGGATGCCCCAGGGATGGCTTTAGGCACCAAAAATTGAGGGGGTCATGAGTAGGGGCCAGAAAATTGACAATTTTCGTTTCTCACTGGACTGGTGCAAGCAGACTGGGCACTGGGCACTAGACAGGCTACGGGTGAACACACAGATGCAGGCGGACAATGTGCAGACACAACAGAGGCAGGCGTTGGTGCTGACGGGCCGGCACGGGCACTGGACACTAGACAGGCTATGGGCGAACACACAGATGCAGGCGGACAACGTGCAGACACAATAGAGGCAGGCATTGGTGTTGACGGGCCAGCACGCATATACACAGGTACGGGAAGCGGGGGCTTGGGTGATTGAAAGGCAGGGACACGGCTGCTTACGTAATGCCCGGCTGGGTAGGCAGAATGGCTAGTATAATTCTGTTCATGCATGCATGTCTGTTCGCTTGTAACTTGGGAACAGTTGTGATGATCACTTCCAAATTTACAGGGCAGCTCCAGGGCAACACAGGGATAGTTTTAGGTACAAAAAATTGGGGATCATGGGTAGGGAAGCAGAAAACTGGTATCTTTCATTTCTCACAGCAGTGGCCGGCGATGTGTGGGCAGTACTTGCCTACAGGCAGCAGTATACAGGTGGGCCTCACCGCCAGCGACACAATACACTATAGTGCGGGTAGGCAGCGGGCATTCATTGCCCAGGAAGCAGGGTAGCATGGTGCGACTATGAGCGAGAGATGGGACAGAGCCTAAACTATATGCATAATGCCTACCTGGACTCTCTGTGTGTATGTATAGATGCTTGCTTACGACACGGGAATGGGTGTGACTACTGCCTTCAAGTTTTCACGGTAGCTCCAGGGCACCCCATGATGGAGTTAGGTGCAAAAAATTTTGGGGGTCAATGGGTTGTGGGTAGGGGGGGAGAAGAAATTTGGAATATTTTTGTTTCTTGCTGTGAAGGCCAGTGAGGCATGGGCTACACTGGGCAGTGCTAGCTTATAGCCTTCGGCAGTATTATCTATAGGTCAGCCATGCCTCTGGAGGTGTAATACACTGTGGTGCAGGCCGGCAGACAGCGTGGCAGTGTGCATTCTTTGACCGGTCAGTAGGATAGCATGGGGCAGGCAAGATATGGGCCCGGGCAGAATTAAAATTATCGATATAATGCTCAGCTGGATTGGCAGAATGGCTAGTAAATTATAAGGTGAAATCACAGAATTAATTAATTAACATAACTGGAACGAACATACACTAATATATACACCTACATTATATACACACAGGCTATTCTCTACAAAGCACATTTCCACTGATACAACCAACTACCACATTAAAATGTGATCCTTGATCCTGAAGGCACTATGCAGTACTTGAATTCTGAGAAACTGTGTACTTAATATATCAGTGGCTTCACTACAAACTGAAATATTCATAACTGCTGATGACTGTATAATGCACAAAAGAAGCCAAACATGGGTTAAATGTGAAGATCACAGTAACCTAATAATGAAAACAATCTTGAAACCATAGGAAGGCCACATACTGTATCTGCCACTACACATAACACGTTGTTCTTATTCTTACATACAATAGCAGTATGGTAATATAAGCCTTTTATCTAAACTGGAGTGAAATACTGCTGCATACATTACCGAGTGAAAATGGTTCAGCTAAGTCAATCCCAACATCTTCCAAAGTGTCTTTATGTATTGCAGACTCATGCTCCAGAAGACAACCACTGCTGTCGGGAATTGTGCATGCCATAGGCACAGTAGATGTTAAAGATGTTAAAGGTTGCACTGTCAACCCCGACTCCTCTTTCACAGCTATGTGTGTATCGTCTGTGTTCATGGCAACAGGTTCGTCCGCAGCTGCAACATATCAGCAACAAAATAATGGTGCATGTTAACATCTTAAGTGCTGAGGCCACAACAGTTTCGCCTAACGTGCAACTGCATCCCGTTTAGGAACTAAGGTAGGAGAACCCCTTTGAGGCTTTTACGAACCTCATAAGACTGCTAGGCCTCACTTTATTAAGTATTTCTGCCTCTATAAAGTGAGCTCCCATTATGGAGTATCTAGTTAATATATAAGCACAACACATATCTGAGATGTTTTTGAACCCATCTAAACCGGAAACCAGAAGTGGGCATGGCCCGATGACGTCATCGTCAGGCAGGGTCCACGAGTACTGTAATCAGAAAGTTTGGTAGCCTGTTAACTGATGAACTGTTAACCGGTTTACGTCATGTTTTGTTACACAAACTGATATTGAGGTAAATGCTACATCAAGTGAAATGAGAATCATGTTCCAGCACATCAGTTTGCAATACAACAATAGATTCCAGCACAACTGTAAAAATTAATGACATTGTCATGACAAAAAATGTGTCAGTGAAATGTATACCTGCTTCAGACTGTGCTGACACAGCAGAGCTTAAATAAAACATTTTCTGCTGAATTTTCTTCTTCTTTTTCCCTTTCTTTGGTGGGCGTGTTAAAGCAGATGGTTTAGTCTTCTTGCGTTGCTTTTTTGGCTTAGAATCACAGAAAGTTTGTTGATGACTCTCCTAACATACAGTTGTCAGTAATAATGTACTATATAGTAACCAACTCAAAATGTTTAGGAAAATGGACAGTCCACAGGGGAACCTCTTCTCTGCAGCACTCAGTAACAAATAATAGTAATGAAGTTCACTGTTGCGTGTAATCGACAACTTTACTGGTTATGCTTTTATTATAATGTGTCAAATTTCCGAGAATTGGCAAAGTTGCAGTTTCACAAGCATCATTTAATAGATTTTGTTACACTTTTGGACTGAACATGCACAAAGTGTAGGATGCTTTCACTCTGTTTACTGAACCAACTGCAATATGCAAATTTATGCTTAACTGTGGAACCTTATGACATGCTGATTGAATATGAGAGCACCAGGTTCCCAGTCAATCCAGCATGACTAGTTCAGAATCATAAACTTTTTCTAGCCAGATGCTGCAACTCAACAGTGACCTCTGCAATGCAGTGTAAAGAAAAGGAGAAAACATCACTAGGTTAAAAACAACACACAAACTGCAGTACTGTCAAAATAAATGAAAAGGTGTCAGAGAGAAACTTTCTAAATGACCATTTACCACTTTGGCAGAATGCTCGTGACAAAGCGGAAGTTCATGTGTAATATCAAACACTGGAACACAGCACTGTGTGTTGTCTGAGAACTTGGCTGTACAGTAACTGAACAGCTGCTGGTCAACATTGTACATAATGTCTACATAGATGTTAGTTAAGGACCTATAGCCAGCCAGTTCCACATCAAAAAGCATCTGCGCCATATACAGATACTGGAACACATATGACTGCAATATGCATTTTTATTGATGATTTTGATAAACAAGTTTTGCAGATGTTGGAATCTTGGAATGTAAACTTGTAAACAAACCATAATGTCAGTGGCCATTACAAGGTAAAGTGACGTAACGTACTCGACTAAGTAATCTTTATTGTATTGTATCATCTACCCAATTCATGGCTTCGAGTTTGAGTTTTAAGTATCAAACTTGTAAAGAACTTCTAAATCTAAGTTTTTGCCCTGTCCTATTGTAGCTTGTAGCCAACATGCCTGTTTAGAAGCACTGAAGGCAGTTGTCTAATGAAGAACGTACACTGCTTCACTGCTTGCATTTTATGATTTTATCATCTGCCTATTTGTGTAGTGTCTTTACTTCTGCTACCGTGCTGTATAGCAAATAAGGAAGACATTCTCTGCTTGTTTGTGTTCATTTTAATCTCATACTGAACCGATCTACAAGGAAAAACAACTACAGTGATAATCTTAAACATGCTCAGTGTCTCTATGAGTGGTGAATTTTGTTACTTATTTAATGAAAAGCAACGCCGGCAATCGAAATCCTGTTGCTTGTTTACCTCTCATTTTTACTCAAAATTAGTAGTGTTATGGTGTTTAACAACAACTAATAATGGTATTGTTATCTCTTAAAACATGTTTTAGTCAACTATAGGTCTGTTAGTTTAATGGCATGAAAAGGTGACAGATGTAGTTAGGCGCTTAAACACCCACAAACTGCTACTTTGCTTAGGCCTGTGCCAAGTTAATAATAGTACTTTTGGTAATAATGATGCTTCGATAACCGGTAAAAAACCTGTTTTTGACAAAACAGCGGCCGGTTGCTGAGAAAATCACTGGTCATAGCACCAATCGACAACTCATGGTAGGTTTTCTATCAGACCTCTGTTAATTCTGACCTTTTCTACATAAACATGTGGGGGCTTTTTTGACCCCCAAGCACCACGTGTGCATAAAAACAGAAGCGCAATACGAGGGTTAAACCTAAACACGACACTCTACTCACTCTATCATTCTCATTCTGTATTGTAGCCTACATTAAACACTATGAGCTGAATTAACAGCTAAAGGATACGCCGCAAGCAATGATTGGTAAATGGCAATGCTGTGTCACCACAAGTAACATCGTCATCACCCTTTTGAAGGCACAAGCGCCTTTGTCGGTCAACCACCTTTGTCCTGCAAATCCATTGCACATTAACAATAACTGAGCTATTTTAACAATGGCTACTCTGTTATGTACAACACAATACAATTTCTGACTAGAAATGAACAATTTCAATAGCAAGTATTCACTAACACAATATTATAAGATATATTGTAAGCCTGCGGATTCCGACATAGCTGCCACTTGAATGTCCAAAAAGTAAAACAGAGCAGCAAGTGGAAAAACACACAGAACAATGGCAAATATAAGTAGTATAAATTAAATAAATACACTACTGCAATTTGATTCATCACTTTAAAAACAAAAATATTTTTGGTACAGAATAAAAACTACAGAGGTCCCATAAGATCCATAAACAAACAAAATAATTTCTTGCATATGCTTACAACCAGATCAAATTCAGTAATCCGATAACTAACGAACAAATTACAAATTATCTTTATAGACCTCGCAGCTACATTTTAACTTCATAATTCGCGTAAGAAACATCAACTAGTAAATACACATAACAACAGAATCAACACATACCGATGCACTGAAGATCTACTATGCCATTGTTTTGACGGTGAAAGCAGCATCTGGAGTGCTACTGCTGCTGACAACGAGCTATGCCGAGAGGCTGTCACTAGTGCCAGATCTTCTAAAGACTGTCGCCGCTGTACTGAATTGTTACCATGGTGCTGTAACTGTAGCTGGATAAACCGTCGTCGTTCGCGAGACTTGAGCAGCAACAGTTTGGTTCGACGTATATTAGCTGCCACGTCATCAGAGAGACTGTATAAAACAGCAAGCACTAATGCTCCAAAACTGCAGAAAATAACAAACATATGGAATGAAAAAGTTCCACAACAGACAGAGAAGTTTACATTCTTTCCAATTAATACCATAGTTTAAGTTAGTTCAATTCAACTACAATACTGCAGTGCAGCAAACGAATACAATTATACTATAATAAACATTTTAAAGCAAAACAACTGCAAAGTTCATTTACTACAAAAACAAAATGTTCTAATTCATGTTGATTCACAGACTCCTAGTCCTACACCAAAAATATAAAAAAAAAACTGTAACGAACTCAAAATCGCATTCTTCCTCTTCATCTGATGATAAACCTGGCCACAACCGCTGCCGTGGTACTTGCAGATCCAAATCACAGTCATCATCAGAACTGTCAATGCCTACAGCAACCAGTACCACAGTAAGCATTTATCTAGACCGTGGCGGTAACCAGTGAGTGAGCAAAGAGCTTAACGTCCCACTTGATGCAATACAGGTCATTCTTATAGGCCAGCTGATCCAACCAACAGAATCAAAGAACTGAAGGAAGCCAGTTGGCCACTAAGATGGGCTTCAATCCCATTAGAACAATATGAACCATGGCAACTGACTCTAGGCTAAGCACAGTGTGACAAAAAAACAATCTGCAAGCTGCCTAGAATGACCCTAGAGCATCATGCACAATGCTATGTAACAATAGCAGCTCACTTAATATTCGCTCTTTACTCCAGAACATCACTGCACTGAACATCACTGTTCTGGAGTAATCATCCTCTGAAGGTTGATGAGTGCCTGCTTTAGTTGCCTTTTATGACATCTGGCCAGGAAACAGAGTGGGTATATTCTTACAACCACGAAGCCTACACATTTGAATTTGCATTACAACATTCATTGTCTTGACTCGGATACTAAAAACAGCAACATACCGCATGGTAAAATATCAGCACTGCAATCTACTCTGGCAGCATGATCAGAATACAGCTTCCAAGAAGTCTTGTGAAGTGCCTTACGTCTGAGTCGCAAATCAGCTTTGTACTGACGATTTGGCCTCGGCCTCGGCAAAACCTTGCATACAGCACATGGACGTGACTTCGGGTAACTAGAATCTTCTGCTGTGCATCGAGACAATGCAACAGTCTGTGGTGGAACTACTGGCAAACATGGCTTCATTGTTGTTCTGCCTGTTTCAAAAAGTGTTTGATCATGCAAACTATGTAATGCAGGAGCATTCTGACTGGGCCGTATCGACGGCATGGCAACTTCAGATCTCGGGGCTGGGAATTTCAGACATGGTAACGAAACAGTTTGTGCAACTGATGTAGCATTCAGTAATCCCCGCAACGCCTGTGACAACAGCTGTGGAGATGTATGCACCATGGAAGTTGCAGGTCCATCAGACACAGATGTTTGCCAAGAATATCCTAGTACTGGCGACGAAACGACAGTGGCTCTATTCCTTACTGAATCTAGCATCAACCTTGAAAGGTTTGGTATATTTGAAGCTTGTAACTCGACGGAAGATTGACTGCATGATGTTGCAGCCAGTGGAAACTGGTCACCGACGACAGAAGACAGACTAGTAGCTGCAAGATGACTAACACCTGAACTCTGTTGTATGCCATCTTTCATCTGTTTATTCACTGCTGGTGCAGTTACGTGATTTAAAGGCTGTGACTGGCTAGTAACAGCTGCCAAACTCACAGCTTTCTGTCCATCTGATCTGGCAGCATTAGACTCCAAATCTAGCTTTTCTGCCAGCTCTGGATAAAGTCGTGCAATTGGTACTGAGTTGGCTGCTCTCGATAATTTTTTGTCGACAACAACAGCTGCACCTACTTCATGAAACAGATATGGATCGTCCGCAGACTTGGGAAGATCGCCAGCAGATAAAACCAAACTCGGCAACATATCACCTGGATTATTTCCCAACTTTGACAATATTCTTGTACTATGTTCTGCATAATGATGATTATGTTGGCCATTTTTTGTTGCCTTTGATGCTGCTTTTGTGGAGACTGGTAACAAACCAAGATGTTGCATGTGACTTGTACAATATCTGCAAGCAACAAAACATTCAAGTTAAACAGACAACAGTCACATACAGTCTGATGCAGACTGACCAAACACACAGTCACACATAAGACTATCTGATCATTATATTATCATTCTCTACTTGACACCACATGGTCCTTCGAGATATATGCTTGTTGCATAAACTAATCGAATACAGGTTCGTCAATTAAACTTATCAAAAAGCTATAGGCCTATGCCAAAACTACTAATGCCACTATATATTTTCTGTTTTTAAGAACCACTGTGGAGCAGTTGCACATCAACAGCAATGACGACGTAACACTTACATATGTATCAATGGGACAGTATGTACAGCAATACTAAAACTAGACTCCATTGTGTCAGAATGTCACTTTTGGTGAACTAACATAATACTTGCCACTGCTGCACCAAAGTGGTATGTAGAGACATGACCCATTGTCAAATGGCAAGAATATATATACAAAATATATAAACAAAACAGCAGATAATGGAACACTTACTGTGATGCATTACTTTGATGAATTGGGTTTGTACACTGTTGTTTGTTGCGAACCATGTACATGCACTGGCGGAAGGGAGCAGCAGGATCCTCCAGCACGTGGCGCAGACATAGCGCATACCCATTTAGCCGACGCTGCTTACAAAGTTTGCCACTGAATGAGCACAGCGGCTTATTATCAAGTGGCGAGTAGTGTATGTTCTTTCCCTCATACATTTCCCGCACAGTTATCATGTATCACTGCAAGAGAGAGCATTCTGACTTCCGATCACGTTGTAGCTAACATAGACCGATAACAAGCTGAACGAAAAACCACATAGCTTATCCTGCAATAAACAATGATCAAATCAGAAAAACACCGTAAAGTTTTGACAATAATTTAACACATGAAAAACTGTCTTGAGTACGGAATCTGAGTATGGGATACGGAAAGATGATCCCATGTATCACTACCAGTATGAAAGTTTAATAAATTCATCGTTGCACTAGTTATTCATCCTCAGAACCGAAATGTTCACGAATATGGTGGCCTTAATGCAGACGTTAATTCACAAACTATGTTTAATTTCTTCCTAGAATTTGCATTTTTTGTAACTGAATGCAGTAAAATAGTGCGGCAACGATGAATGCAAAATGTGCGAATACATGCAAACTTGTATTAGAACACATGCATGAACTGACCAGGTACGTATTGCATCTAGTGTTATGGCCAGTTCATGGTTACGGTCACATTTAGGATTTTTGCAGACTGCAACATCAGACTCTGTCGTATGAGAAAATCGGAGATCGCAGTACAGGATCCTGTACTCTTAGACACAGCTTTAACATATACCAACCCTCTGCTACTGAGTAACTGGCCGTAATTACACTGACAGAGACTCTCCGGTTCACTTTTTCACGCAGAAGCTTGTGTGTCGCCCAACTCTTTAGCCCTTTACTGCTGATAATATTGCTGTTATTGCACCCAGCTCACCAACACTTTTCTGTCCATTCTCACACAATAGACAGCAACAATGCCTACAAATAATTCTACAGCCAAACCGGTTTTTAGGCAGTGCTTAGCACAGTCAGTTTCATATTCCCACATCAGTGTTGGCGTTGCACAACAACAGTCTCATTTATTCATTTTACCTAAACATCTGCTTCGTATGCACGGTGTCATGTTGCTACGTATCACAAAAGTTGGGATATATTTCGGGGATATAAGTAATCGGTCAGTGTGGACAACCAGTGAAACGATACAAAATTCAAAACACGAGACTCCCAATTATTACTACTGACGTCATATCAAGTTCAGATGAACTGACTAAACAACAACAAATATTGTTTCTTACAAATTCATCTACGACAGCGATTTATAATCAAAACATCAACAAACATAGTAAATACAAAATGGCTGACAAACTAGTAAACTATGTCACACGGTCGGTGATTGGTTCTTTCTGGGTCAACTGATAAATATTAATGAACATGTTCTCTCGTTCTCACTACTACGGTTCCGTTCCATACGAGGAAGATGAAATGGTAAATCGAAACTGAAACGAACATAATGAATGAAACAAAAATTGGCTAACGCCAACATAGCGCGCGTCGACGTATGTGCTACTTCCTTACATTGAATAAATCAACTTAGTTCATATTTTGCACCGTTTCGCAGATACGGC
>Ga0126335_1000194_pt1 | contig 28985 bp, 22 predicted proteins | sample OlaspJWI45metaG_FD_108409 | JGI IMG/M metagenome (GOLD analysis project Ga0126335, IMG submission 108409) | Marine gutless worms symbiont microbial communities from Oahu, Hawaii - Olavius sp. 1 OAHU.JWI-45 metaG | ecosystem: Host-associated > Annelida > Digestive system > Unclassified | place... | reverse complement strand
TTTCATCTTGAGACAGCACAGAAAACGGACAATATTATTTTTACAAGGTAGTGTAGGAACACGCAATAGGTGATGTGGACAGTACATGCATTGTTTTGTTGGGAATATATTCAGGTGTAAGTGAGCCAAAAATTATAAAATTCGGTTGAGATTTCACAAAACTATATCAATTTAACATCAAGCAAATGGAAATGTGCAGTTTTTTTGGCCCACCCTGTATAGGCCTAGCATTAGCTACGGGTCTGCCTCGCCGCTGGAGGCGTGATACACTGTGTTGTATGCGGGTAGGCAGACAGAGTGGCAGCATGCATTCTTCGACCGGGCAGCAGAATGGCATGTGGCAGGCGAGTTATGGGGCAGGCCTGTGTTATTTTTTCGGTATTTCTGTGTATTTTTCTGTCTTTTATTTCATTCTATTGTTTACCTTCGTGGTGAATAAATGCTATATAGGTATAGGCTTAATGCCCAGCTGGATGGGCGGAATAACTAGAGTTTACTGTATAAGAATTACAGTTTAAAAGTTACCGAAGTGGAGTTTCTTTTTGAGACAATTGTACCAGAGATCGTGTTGTCTCAAACTGCGTTCATAGTCGTCTTCAGTTGCCGTCAGTATAACTGTCGCTGGTTTGGTTACAATAGTAATTGTAGGACTGAAGATGTATTTGCTTCAACGTCAGCGCACAAACATAGCGAAAAATTGCTATCATCTATATTCGTATAAAAACAACCAACCAATCGATATGAAAATGATCGAATAATCTTAGAAGTTAGACAAAAATACAAATGTTTAGGCACAAACAACTGTTTATCTTTTTTCAATTCTATAGGCTACTGCTTTAGCGAAGACGTAGTCTATCAGTGACTGTAGCTTGAGTGCAAAGTTGTAGCCTAATCAGTTATGCGAAAATTTTACTTATTAATATGTGAAACTGCATGTATCTGAACTTGTGGCAAAGCTGTTGAGCCTCTTTCGAACGACCGCCGATATATACTGCGAATTGCTATGAAATTAATATTCCGGACTGTTATAGATTAAAAACAGCAAACTGAGCTAGATTAGCCTGTAGCCTGCTTACCATACCCGCGCATCGGCGAGGTGATATTTACAGACGCTTCTGTCTGTGTGTGTGACTTGTTCTGCGTGGCTCTAACTTTTGACGGCTCTGACATAGAAACTTCATTTTTGGTTCACAGATTATCTTCATGTTATCTAGGTCACGTTCGAAAGTGAGTCATCATCATCATTTATATTTCAAGGTCATGGGGTCAGGCGACAATAAGCGCACTTCGATCAAAAGGCGATCTTATTCTGTTCTGAAAATGATGTTTCAGCATAAATTCAGTTTAAAATTTTTTTCAACAAGCCGTGCCGTGTAGCTAACCTGTAGCGAACTCTGCGGCTCTGAACGCCCTTGATAAGACCATGAAGGTCATTCTCGTCCAGAGAGACTTGAAAACATGGCCTCTGGTTGCGACGAAGCACATTCTGATGTCTGTTCGCGCCAAAGAACGTTGTTGCGCGGTTGTGATAAATGGCCAGTCGCTGTACTTCCTCTGCGCGCGTATAACAATCGCACTCACGCGATTAGACTTAAAATACTTAAGTTATAGTATACAGTGATTGCAAATATTAGAAAACTTGGCATTAAACAGGAAATTAACTTCCATGACGAGACGAACTGGGTCTATTTTATCGCGTCTGTAATCATTGATGATCAGGGTTCAATTTAATATTGTGACAGGGGTCTCCGTCGGGTATACTACTATACCGCAGATAGAATCGTGTGCTTCATGGCCTGAATACGATTGAGGATTTAGTCACTCTGCTAAACTCAGCAGTCAGCACATCACTGGTGTAGTCAAATCATGCATGCAATTAAAACACGAAATTCTGGTATATTTATTGGTACATTGTACTGTGTAAATTTTGACTCAAATATAGAAATGCTGATTGCAAGGATGTTGGCGTTTTCCAAAACTGTAATTTAAATGAGAACAGCTTTGCGACGGCAGAGGAATTATAAGAAAAGAAAGAGAGAAATAAGAAGAGAGAAAGGTACAATAGAGAAAACAACCCCAAAACAATTTCACAAATCGAGCCGAGATCATACATCTATATATTTATTTGATAGTAGTACTTACTGCCATTTTTAGTGCCTTTTTCGAACACGACTGTTCTCTGCAAAGCGCAACAACGTTGTGACATTTTATAGATATTCAAAATAAACTCACTTCAAATATCCAAAAAGTAAACAAATGTCGGTCCCCTCTTCATGTAACAACACAAATACAATGCAATTTATGACAATTTGGATTAGACTTCTGGCGATTTAATTGACACGTTCGGACGAGTTTGAACATGTTGTAGGCCTACAGTTGTAGAATCTCACTTTACCTCGTCGAGTGTCATCTTGTGAAAGATAGTTAAAAACAAACACAATGGAGCACACAGGGGCCTACGTCTACTGATAATTTTCAGAGTAATAATAACAAATCTCTGTCTCGCTATACGGAATTAACCTGAACCAATTACTACAAGAAGCCAAAGTGATTTGGCAAAGGCTGCACCCCTCGCGTGACAGACAGACTGACGGACGGAGAGACTGACAGACACTGCGCACATCGGTAACAATAGTCTGCATCTCGTGCATTCGATGCAGCCCAAAATACCACATTTGATTTCTTCCACAACCATGTCAGATTTGGTGCACATATGTCTTTCGAGGAAAATTGGCCTACACTTTTTGAAGGTTTATTGACACTTTTTCTCGAATTCATATTTACCTAAATTAGGGCTAGCTAACATCGTCGACCGATTCTGACACTAATACGATTTAGATTTGGTACCTGTTTGAAGTCGATGCTTTTGTGGTTGCCGATGTAAACGGTTGTTAATAGGACTCCGCTACAGAAACTATGAGTGCACAGGAAGTCAGTGTTGGCCGTCAGTGTACTAGAGCCCATCGAGCTATGCTGGGCGCAAAATTATCATCAACGCCAACAGGTTACAACTGTCCTAGAACTGGTTTTGACACATTGTCCAACACAGAGACAAAATCTAGAAATGCATATAGCCTACCGTTGTGTGCGCTCTAGAAGATCGTGCTATTTTCTCTCTGTAGAGCTTATGAAACATTATAGGCTATCGCCTCAGTTAGGCCTACAATTGCAGGGCTTCTGCGTGAGTTCACGTTTACTTACTTAGTTGCTTACTTTGTACGTTTACACTAGCAATATTTTGCAGATATGATATCAATGAAACTACATGTACAGATTGGCAATGGTCGAGAGAGGCCGTGAGTTCGACTCCAGGTGCACTGCTAGTGAAGTAAAGTAAGTAAGTAATAAGTATAAGTTAGTAAAGTAGAGGCGTTAAAATGATAATTCACGGCATATGTTTACATGTTTTTCTAGATCTGGCCGGATCCGGTTGGATCAGAATTTTTCTTCTGAAAAATGGACCCGTGGACATCTCTGGTAGTGATCAACGTTTTCATGTTTAGTTATACGAAAATAAAGCTATCCCGGAAGTAAAGCTGTTATACTGTGAAACCTAAAGACGTATCTATCAAACACGTTCATTCAAGAAAGTATAAAAAGTACCTTCCTGATCGCTGGTACGCAGTACAGTCACTATTTTCCTTGCCTCAGACCGTTATCTAACTGTCAATTCTAATTTCTAAATTTATTCATACAGTTACGAAATGCCATGACAATTCAGTGACTAATGCTAAAGCGCTGATATAACTGGCATAAACTACTGTTTAGGCTACACTTAGTCGGCTACACTACAGCAAGCACTCTCACAATAGACCGTCACGCTCGGTAAACAGAGTGTATTTGCCCCATTGGCTTTTCGAGCAGTACCTGTAGGCCAGCTGTGTACACAAGCTTGTCCAGTGAAGCGTGACGGTTTGAACAGCTAACGGCTGTGATTTTCTCCATGTAGTGGTTCTCAGCAGACTACTTACTCACCGTTGTGGTGCCTAGGCCAACTCGAGCCTTCCGTCCGTCGGGATATAGGTATAATATGAGGACTAGCTGGAAATGCCAATCTGACGGTTCGTGTTTCCTTCTGTTCGCGTAAAAATGCGTTAGTTGTGGAGGTTGAGATCCCCCAACAACGCTTGCTATACCTGAGTGCTTGGGGGTGAGGTTCTCACGAAGAGGCGCTTATGTCAAGTCTCCTACGTTTATCTTTGCCTTGCCTTGATTAGTGGTGGAAAAATAGACTCAACTAGCGAATATAACCGGTATTTTTTTGATTTGGTTGTTATAGAACATACACTGCAGGCCTAACCGGCAAATAGCAATACTTTCATACACCTCATTTTGCGCCGATTGAACACAACAGGCCTACAAATATTAATTATTAAGCACTAATAGCTATCTATACAATATATAATAGTTCAGTTACTGGCTTCACAAATGAGCTCCGTCATTTATTTTATTAATAAAAAATATGAGCTGATTATCTGTGCCGAATGTAATATAATCGAATCTTTTTCTTCTCTGGCGAATCGCCCATTACTAGCCTTGATCATGCGGATGGATAACGCTAGAGATGGGTCGATATATCGAATATACACTTTGACGTCATTGAATACTTAGTATTTAACGTAAAAATGGCAGAAATGCCCATCACTAAAAGTGAGAGTGCCACAGCGTGGACGTAGTAGATGGTACTGACGTCGTCGTCTGGCTTCCGGAGTGAAAAGCGAAAAACCTAGGCACTTTTTCAACATCTTCGAGTGTGAGTAGGCCAAAGAGCGCTGCAATAAAGAATATGGGTATCGATATCGATATCGCCAATATTTTGGGTTCAGAAATATCGGCGAATATCGATATCAGCAAAGGCGATATAGACCCAGCTCTAGATAACGCAACGACTAAATAACAATGTGAGACTGTTCTATTCTGTTTTGTTCTGTTCTGTACAACCGACATGCTCGATAACAGAATATTAAGCAAGCTCACAGATATGTATACCGTTGTGACCAGGAAATTGTAGTCAGTAACGTGATATGCGAACTACAGTGGTAATGAAAGACGGACCGAACTGTAAAAATAGGCTGATAACATGCATGTCAACGACCAAAACGAAGCTGGCGAATGGAAATGACTCTATGAAGTTGCAGTGTACAACCTGCTGATTATGGACGGTGAGGCTCAGTTAAGCTGGATTTATAGCCGTGTTCACCGACGCATAAAGTATGCGGTCAGGGGCGGATCCAGGGGGGGGGGCGCCCTCCCCCTATTTTTGGCAAAGTCAATTTTATTTTTTCACATTGTATACAATGTCTGAAAAAATATTTTTGAAATTGAATTTAATTTTGATTTTGTAGTGGCCGAAATCCGAGGAGTTTTTGGAAGTGTGGGGGTGTATGCGTGTATGTGTGTCTGTGTGATCCCATAGGCCTACACGACAAATCAGTCGTTTCTTTATCTAATATCGGTGGGTTTCGAAATCGTGGCCGCTACTGTGTTTTGTTCTGCAAAGGCCCAATTTTGAATGATATCCGAGGCCATTCTTATCCCAAAAATATATGCCAGATTGCAGAAAATCGCATCCAATTTTGCAAAATTTTCTGGGGGAGGCCCCCAGTCCCCACGCCGGCGCTCGCGCCTTCGGCGCTCGGTTTGGGGCTTTGCCCCCTTACCGGGCCCCCCTTTCCAAAATTCCTGGATCCGCCCTGGCCGTCTCTGGTGTGATCGAACTGGTGTCTGATGCCCATTAATGGATCGGCACTTAGGTTTCACTCACGAGCCTAACTAAGTATTATACAGTGAACCGTTCGTGAGTGGGTTCACGTGAAAAATATTACAAAAATCCTAGCCGTAATAATTAAGTAAATAATCAACGCGGTTAAGTAATTTAGGTTCCAGTCATAGTACGTCAGACTCAGACACCCGGCAAGCTAAATTTTGAAAATATTGAAACAACTGCAAAATATCCAAAAGATGAATCGATTTTTGTACAAATGTACGAAATCGTCTAATTTTGTTGCTTTGGAATATATCTTTAATTCATGGAAACGACGAATCAGAAAGTTGAGCATGCGAATCAATGTAGGCCAATGAATCAGTCACTCGGCGCCGCAGTAAAGCCACACGCAGCGCGACTAATTGGCCTAATGTAAAGTACACGACAAGTTCGACAACAGGGACATAACTTGCACTCTCGTTTGCCGAAAAACCACATCTGCTCCTGCGAGATCCTGCATTAACGTGGTTTATAACCGTGTAAAGATTAGGTGTTCACAGTGCAAATTTCAGTTAGGAAAAAACAGCGAAAAACATAATTCAATAATAAATCGACATAAAAAATCAAAAAAGTAAAACATCTCAAAGTAATTAATATACAGGGTGGCCCAAAATAAACTGCACATTTCCATTTGCTTCACGTTAAATTGATAGAGCTGTGTAAACTCTCAACCGAATTTTATATTTATATTTTTTTGGCTGAGAGAAAGACATATTGAACATTGTTTGTAAACTGATCAGTACAATTTTGTGTAATTGACACTATTTAGTTGTTTGCCAACATAATTCGTGAGCAAATTTCATTTTCAAACAGCACAGAAAACGGACAATATTATTTCTACAAGGTAGTGTAGAAACGCGCAATAGGTGTTGTGGACAGTACATACATTTTTGTTGGGAATTTATTCAGGTGTAAGTATGCCAAAAATTATAAAATTCAGTTGAGATTTCACAAAGCTATATCAATTCAACATCAAGCAAATGGAAATGTGCAAATTTTTTGGGCCACCCTGTAGAGTAAAATGACGAAAAAACACACAGACACATAAAAGAGTAGTGGGCCTACTGCGTGTTAACAATCAAATTAATGCAATGTTCAACGACTATAATTCACAGTTACTTTGTTAGAGGTTATTTTTTCTCAAAGTTCAGAAGATATTTTTCAGTTTGAAGCAAAGCAGTTGAAAAATCGATGAATTTGCACACAGCACCGCGGTACTGCAGTTAACACAGATCACGTGGTCTGCTGTGTTAAATGCAGGGATGCATCAAAGTCACATAACTTAGACTAAATTTAGTAAACAGTAAGTAGCATTTACATGCACATACATAACTCATAAACAACTGCGTATTTGTGTGTTCTGTATTAAATTCAAGAAAGCGTAATCGCTGCTGCCAAACTTAATTGGCAATGAAATGGTGCATACGTACACATGCCACGGTTTACAGTAAATTCGTCTCCAACGCTAACCCTAAGCCCTAAGCCCTAGCCCTAACCTAAACCTCAACGAGTTAAGTTGGGGACGAGTTAACTGCCACCCCATGTCACACCACATTATATGCTAACGTCACCAGCGCAAACACGTAACTGCTTGCGCAATGAAATCTATGCATCGTCAAGCACATGCTACGTGATGTTGAAGTGTCGAAGAGTGATATCATATGCCTCCCTTTTATTGGTGTTTTCACCCATATTGTAGCTGATGTACTGCAAATACTATGATACTACATGAACTGAAAGGATCTGCCAAAAAATAAACTGAAATGCACAATATCAATGTAAAATTTCCAAAAATTTCCGGGGACTGCCGCTGGGCCCATGGGCCAAGGGGTTATCCTCCTACATGCTGGAGAGTGGCTAGGCTACAGCGCCCATTCCTCGATTCCAACCAACCCCACTGTGAAACCCCTGGCTTCTCATCTGCTACTTCTGAGATTTGGCACAGTCGTGTGACTGACAGTAGCACAAATTGTACAATTACATGAAAGTGTTAAAATCATAGTGAGTTGATGGAGAGCGGCACTGTGCTGTCTGTATTTGTCGGCACTGTGTCTACTTGCTGTTCCGTGTGTGACAGATCACTCAGCAGTCTTTGAGAGTCGTCGACGTCGTCGTCACCCGACGTTGTCGTCGTAACGGTGATGACGACGGGTGAAGTCCGATGACACAGCGGCTCGCCGGCCTCGCGGGGGTCCTCGCCGGCCGTGCTAGGAGGCTGCTCGGGGTCGTCGAGGGCGGAGTGACTGGTCGGCGTCGACGCTCGACAGACGCTGTAGTCGGTGATGATCAGCGGCGGCGGATCGCAGTAAGACGGTGGCCAGCACTTGGAACGCTGCGTCGTCGTCGCCTTGTCACATTGACCATTCAGCTCACTGCTTGGTTTGCTGTTACACACACCAATCACTAACACAATCAGATATTATAACCATGTGCTTCATGACTCTCTTCTAGAATTGCCTCAAAAATTGACAAAAAGTGACACATCTGATACAGGTTTAATTGCACCATACACCTACATTTTAAGCAACTACCACAGGAGATCCACGCCCGCGCATTGCTACATTTATCCCATTTCCAGAAGAGCAGCTCCATCCTCTTTACTCTTTCTCTTACACTATAGCCGTCCTTTGACGTGGACGCAGCATTAGCCTATCAGCCACAGTCTTTATTGCAATCAATCAATTTAGTTATCTGTCCAGGAAAAAAGATACGACAGTACAACAAGTACATTTAAGCCATAATATTACTTACTTAACTTGTGATGGATCCCGTTTTTATGTCATGACCTTGACCTTTGACCTCATGATCTTTAACGTTTGTGCTGTCACGTGACCAAACCATGCACACGATGACATTGGTCGCATTATGTCACGACATCTCACAATTAATGATGATAATGAGGATGAGGATGAAAAGGAACACCGAAAAAGACCTACCAGGCTAAATACAAACGCTCACGGTAGATAAAGAATAAAATACGGTACACAAAAATACCGTTATATACCAGCAGTGCTAGACTGAGTCTGTGAAAAACGAAATTATTATCAAGCCTTAACCGCTTTTCTTCCTTGCACCACACAAATATCATAACAACGCCAACTTTACACAGAAGACATCGTGCACCTATACACTGTGATGCAAACAAACGAACTATTAACAGATTAACTGATTATTTTTGTCTTCTAATTACTGACATTGGGAAAGCTTTGTTGGATCAATTTGAAATGTACGCTGGGCTTGTTTTTGCGTCACAGTGTACAATATGAGACGGGAGATGACTAACTGTAGCGCTGGAGTTCGTTCTCCGTCGTCATCTGTTCCTTGTCCGTCTTCGTCGATCGTTCTTCCGCGACGCATCAGTCGACGTCGCCACGTCTTGAAGCTGTGTGTGCGCACCATCAGGCACCAGAAGATGCCGGGCAGCATCAACAGGAAGCCGAACCCAACGAAGCCCATGCCGATGATAGTCGCCGAGGAGCGCGTGCCGAGCGAGAAGTTGATGGCGACCGGCACGGCGCCAACCGCCGCGAATCCGACGCCAACAGCGAAGATGACGAGCGGGCCGCGGTATGCGGGCGAGATGAGTGGCATATTGATTGACTGGTGGGTGTGACTACGTGGGTGGTCCGTTCAATTATACACTGGTCGCATTACGTCACTACATCTCAGAACTTTGAGAGGAGATTGGTGGTCAGCGCAGAGTGACGTCGGAATGTCGTCGTCGGACTAATGGTCAGCTGACGTCCCGTCACGTAACGCGTCAAGTCAACAACCTGCAATGGAACAGAGTTAACGACATCGTCAGTCTGCGATGACGTCGTTGTACATTAATCACGGTTCAGACAGTGACTGACAGTAGCCTATTAAGTCCTGGCCTACGTGTTTTATTACGTCGGTCGTCAGTCTTGTCACTGTTCGGTGCAGAGCTTCAACTCGAGCAGTGGCGTCGCGTCGCCACTCGCCAGAATATCAGATGACAGCAACTGGGGCAACGGTAATTCTCTTGCACAGTTATAGACTTTCATCCCTTTCTTGTCCGCACTATTTACGGTTTTTGACCACCAAAATAAGCCACAAATCCAGATCAAATGATTTGTTGAACTGGAAACGCTGTACGCAACTTCCGAAAATACGAAACAGAATATTTTGTTTTTGTCCTAGCAAACGGTATTTTTAAAACATTTCCGCTGTGTTGTATCGACGACGCAGTTTGCCCAGTATGCAGCCAACAAATGATGATGATGATGATGATCATGATGCAGCCGAAGGATACATATCATAGGCCTATACTGGTACTGAACGTGTCACACAGCTTTTCGTGAAAAAAAATCGATATGATATGGAAGATGAACTTAGTTCAATCAACCGGAAACGGACATGTCATACGATGCTTCCTTTCAGTGTCGAACGATTATAGATCTTTGATACGTAAATTTCGTCGAAATTAACTACTGTAGCGCTCGCTCCCAACTCCCAGACCTAATAGCTCGATGTCCTTTCTTCAGTCCACGATAATCTCAACTCCGCTGATGGCTTCTTATCCATCATCACAGTCTCCCCTACTTTGCACATTCCTCAAAAAAGCCTATGCAACTAGAAAATGTGGCAATTAAGATGTATTGCCACTTATAGCCACCGGCTCTGGGTGCCCCAAAACACACGACGTCCTAAATCGCAGTACGCCAGCACAGCAGCAAAACGACACCTCTAATTGACGACAGTCGTTTGCAGTGACTAAATTCATATCAACAGGCATCAACAACTACTGCCTCGACTGCAGACGGCGAAACCAACTCTACTGCCTGAAGTCGCTCACAGGGTGTCATTAACAAGAAACACGTGCTCGTGCGCTATGATGCGCGGTGAAGCGTGATTCACTGATACGCCATAATGTTGCTTACTTAACTTGTGACGGATCTCGTTTTTATGTCATGACCTTGACCTCATGACCGTCAACGTTTGTAGTGCATCGGCTGTCACGTGACCAAGCCATGCACAGTTGCACACGTCGCCAGCCCCCTAAAACTTTCTTTAGGCCATAACCGTCACAATCGCCATGCCAAAATTTAAAGACAGGTCACGTGACTTAGGTTACGCCCCTCTGGCCTAGTTTTGTAGATGTAGATATTACTCTTCGTAAAGAGTATGCGCACCAAATTTGAAGTTTCTAGCTTTAAAGAAAATGAAAAATTTGCAAAAATTTAACAGTAGGTCACGTGACCTAGATTATGTCTCTTTTAGACCTACTTTTCTTTTGCTTATTTTCTATTCCTTACAATCTGTCTACACACTAAAAAAAGAAGCCTGGGGCTTTAGCCGTTTCGGCGTTATTAACAGCGGTCTGCAAATATAAAATGTAGACACGTGACCTAGTTTTCGACCCTGTGACCTAGTTTTGCACTCTTTGATAGTACTGCCTATAGACAATGTGCGCACCAAATTTGAAGTCTGTAGCTTAGTCATTACAGACATATAGAAGAAATGCCAAAATTTAAAAGTAGGTCATTGTGACCTAGATTATGTCCTCCTTTGACCTACTTTTGGGCTGCTTATTTTCCACTCCTTACGATCTATCTCCTGGCTAAATTTGCACCCTGTAGCTTTAGCCGTTAGAGAGATATTCACAGGGGTCTGCAAATTTAAAATCTAGGTCACTTAAATTGGGTCACGTCCTCTTTGACCTAGTTTTTTTGCATGCCGTCAGAATTACTCCTTAGTCGACGCACACACCAAATTTGAAGTCTCTAGCTTTATCCGTTGATAATATATCGGGGTCCGTATATTAAAAATTTGGGCGTAGTTTACCATCTTGGATTCGACCCTTGGTGGGTTCTGACAATTCCGCAGCGTTCCTGGAGCCACATACTACCAGCTTGTGAAATTTGAACGCAATCTGCCCACGTGCGGCTGAGTTACATGTACATGCACCGATGTCAGCGTTTTTCCAATTTCGCACTTTAGGTGCCCAATTGGGCAAATGGATATCAGAGTTGGGGGCCCTAGCTGTACTATGTCTGCGGCAGATGAGAGCCAAGGCATCGGCACTATACATTATGTCTTAGATTTTTGATTTTATGCCCCATTTTTAAATCAGAGTGCTTGGAACGCGAGTGGGGTCGAAAAACGGGGCAAAATTTTGCACTTTTTGACCCCCTGTGAAAAATAACAGAAGGCTGATGGAGATGTCTGTACAAATTATTCGTGCCACACATAGGTTCTAAGCACCGGTATACTTTTTACCCCGGCGGCGATCGACGCTCTGGTCACACGTTGGACGGTTGGCTAAAAAAAGAACCGGCAGTAAAACATATAGCCTCTGGCAACTTTGTTGCTGGCGGCTTAAATATGTCATGAGCTAAGGACGGTACTGCATTATTCATTACAGTTCGACTTTCATTCATTGGGGTCATATGCGACAGACTCGACCACATTATCGTCGGAGGCAATGTTGGCGGCCATCATCATAAGCAGCACCAAGGCGAAGGCGAGGGCCGTAACGTCGTTCTAGCACCGTGACCACGATGAACCGCCTTCTTCTACAGATCACACATGAGATCAGCTCGGGAGCAGTGTCAGTTAGGAGGCTTGCCAGACAAGATCTAGCCGTCTGTTCCTTGGACGACCGGGAAGACGTTTTCAGTTATTACGGGGAAGACAGCCGAGACGCGTCAATCTGACAACGGAGGGCCAGGTGAGCTGAAACATTGTCGGCTAGTCGTTCTAAGTGGCTATCAGCAGTATCGCTATTCGCTAATTGCACCATTGTGTGACGTTGCCTGTTTCTATACTAGACACAACACACGGTTTTAACTTAAAAATAAATTTTTCATTTAGAAGAATGTCGGAATTCTACTACGACGTTCTGTACAAATAAATGTGAAATAACGCTGGACACAAACCGTGTTCAATTTGATCCAACTCGCTTACCTGAACGCCTGACTGGTGACCACCGTGCGAGGCGCGTCAGAAACTTGAAACCAAATAAATACTGTTAGAGTTTGACGGCGTATAGACGAAGTTTATGACGACAGTCATACGCAGTCAGTTATAAGTCGATTATTAGATTCACATGCAGGCAATGCAATGTACGCCAAGCTCTCGGTGCCGGTCCTCGGACGCGCTGTGTCGTCGCCGTATGACGTAAAACCTGGTAACTCAGGCCGTCACGACAGCGGCTGCAGTCGTCTCCGACCGGCCTGCGAGGCACGCTACATACTGTCTCCCTCCCTCTCATCCCGGCCACACGCAGCGATGAGCCACAGCAATCGGCGACGCACGGACGGCACGGCCACAGTATTGATTATAATGCTATCTGCAGCTCAGCTCAGCGGTCAATGCGCTGTTACTGTTGCAACGCTGCCTATAGCTGCTACGTGCGCGGTACGCACGCTAATTTGGTATTTCGTGCCATATATTAGCATGAAGGCTGAAAATGAAAAGAAACAGACAATCGTAATAACAACTACAGTGCTACTCAGCCAGTGAGACAGCTGCTAAATGCTATCAACAAGGAATGGCAACAGTTTCTGTTTCGTCAGTTTTCGATGCACGATGCTTCATTGTATTTTTACTGATGCTACTCAGTTTAATGTTTAATCAAATTAATAAACAAGATATTGTTAGCAAAGCTATATATATATATATATATATGCGTGTGTGTGTGTGTGTGTGTGCGCGTGTATGGGGGGGGGGCTTGTGGCATGCTGAACTAACTGGTGTCGGAAACAGAAGCCGTGAAGTAGTACACGACATAAATTAATCACCTTGTTTGTTTAACGCAACAAAATCATAATTAATACAGCAGGTACGAGCCTGGCAACAGTTTGTTGTAAAAACGTTTGTGTTTTTTAAATTTAAAAATTGGTCTATAGATGTAGCTCTTTATTTTTTGGTTCACTTCTGTTGTAAAATGGCTCAGACTACTTATTTTTTGTTGCACAACACATACATAGCACGTAATTTAATCTATGGTAGCAACGAATGCCAGTATTCTATGGAGTCATTGACAACGAGGATAGATTGCCACATGTATATTGAAGCAGTTTGCATTTAATCATTGGAAGCAATCAACTGGTTGTAATGAACTCGTAGACACGTAGTTGAAGTATGTAAACAACATTAATTGTTATTTACGCACAGAAACATAATGGCTCGTCGAAGGTTAGAGGCGGCAATTCAAGCTGGAAAGGCTATCCAGCAAGGTTCGTTTACTGTGTCGTCGTTATAATTATGCGCGGTGGCCGTACGCGTACAACATTACAAGTTACAACATTATGGCAAAATACACGTCGTTTTTTGATGTTATCGATTTTATAGATTTTACTTTTTTCTAATTTGCTGCGATGTTAGGGTTAGGCTTTATGCCTGTAACCTGTTCATAAAGCTTTACTTGCAAGTGGCAGTAATTGTCATTAACAAAAATTTGAACAACGAGTCGACAGCAACGACTACAACAACAACTTAAAATTAACACAAGTATAAAGTCCGAGGAATACTGTGTTACATTAAAGCAGCTAGAGCTCAGTTTCAAGCTGATTTTCTAATCTTGGTAATACATTGTCATGCTGATCTTGTCATTCGTTGTTATTCTGCTAAGACTGGTATGTTGTGAAAACTATAGATCAATAATGTTTGTAGAATCACTGGTGACCTTTACTCAGACTGATCGCCAGTTCAAGTACAGATACAACAGTGAGAGAGAGGGAATATACAGCATGCAGTTCTCATATGATGCAAATGTTCTCACTGTTGGCTATGGTGATGGCACAATAGAGGCCAGTGTTTACTCCTTACTAGTAAAGTAGTGCACCTGTGACAGTTTTTTGCTATAACTATACATTTTGAATGTACTGTTGATTTTTAACTAATAGCATTATATTCTGATGCAGTTTGAGCTAAAAAAATTTACACTTATGTATAATAGCATTGTTTTATGCAATAGTTTTGAAATAAAAATGCATTCACTTGTGCAATGTGCATTGCGCACACTGATTTTTGAGTCAACACTGTCTGAGATTTGTTAGATATCCAGTAATGCAAAAGCTATTGTATTGTTTGAATTTTATATTACAGACATAAATATAGCATGCAAGTCATCTAACTGATTTTCAACTTGCGTACTATGTAGTACAGTACATAATTTTCTGCATTACTGTTTAAGATTGTACTGATGTTGTGTTAGGCAATTGACACCGGTACTGGTCAGTCAAAATGTGTGATACGATCAGGGGGTGTGAAGGCACTGGCAATAATGGTTCTACGGTTTCACCCAAAGCAGCACAACATGGTCATTGCTGGAGCATGTGACGGCTGCATTTACTGTGGTAGTGTTACAAAGGAGGCTCCATGTCGCCAGTTACTCAGAGGTCTGCAGCTACTTTTACTTTATGTGACCTTTTATTAGTGCAGTGACAGTTGCCGTATCATTTTCAGTTGCTTATTAAATCAGGGTATGCTAACATGCTAAGTGTCGTTTATTTATGCTTGCAAGCCATAAATGTAAGAAAACACTGATAGCAATTGATGATGACTTTTAGAGCCAGAAAATGAAATCAATTGCGTGGATTTTAGCCAAGATGGAGACCAGTTTGCTACTGCTGGCAGGGATCACGGTATTCGCATTTATGACACTGAGACCCTCAAGGTTTGCAGTGTTTTATTGGCAGTAGAATGAAACAAAATGGTTTCAGTGGTTTAGCTGTATACATATATGTATATATTGGAGATTTAGATGTATTGATCACTGTACTTTGTTTATAAGCTCAAACACTACTTTTCTCATTATTAGATTTAATGTCTGATTGACTGATGTAAATATGTGGTAACTGGTAACATGTATTGTCTGGAATGGATTAATGAATTATTCTGGTGATGTGCATACTATTATCAACAGCAGTTGGAGTAATGAAGCAAGTATACACTATGTTAATGTAATTTTTAAGTTTTTGCTGTAGAAAACTGTAGGCTACTTATATGTGTAAATTGCAAAATTAAAGCACAAGCACAGCATTGCTTTGATCACAGGATGTGGTAACATATGCTGGGAGTCGTCCTATACTGCCTGGTGATGATCCAAACGTTGGCCATGTGCAGAGAATCTTTGCTCTCAAATATCATCCAGATGACAATAATGTTTTCATCAGTGGGGGCTGGGATAATGCACTCAGGGTAAGTTTTCTAATTGTTCTAGTTTACTAGAACACAGCTTTGCACATTGTGTTCATTTGTAGTTTTTCAAGCTATTGTGCTTTAATTCAACTATTTTAAATATATTGTTAACAGAGATTTAGGTAGCCCTGAAGAAAGTGGATAGCTGGATATAGAAGATAAAAAGCAGTTTGGACGGCAAAACTACCCAGACCCAGACCCAGCCGGGTAGTAAGTGCCAGGTACCCGGATCCGATACCTGGCGAAATTCCCTACCCAGTGCACCCCTAATTTTTTTATATGTCTTGACCCTGTGGTCTCAGGCACTGCGTGTTGTCATCAATGTGGATAAAATCAAAAATCAGCTGTTTATTGTCGATATTTATACAATGATTTTGCAGATATGGGATTGTCGAACAGCACGCGGTCTTCAGTATATTATCCCGGGGCCACATATCTCAGGTGACGGACTTGACATAAAGGTATATCTCTAATACTACTACTACTACTACCAGTAGGCATACAACAACAGCATCTATTGCTGCTGCTGCTGCTGCTATTGCCGGTTTTCAGTTAATTGTTCTAAACTTCTAAAGTTAATGCAGAATTTTAGCTATGATGGAAAAAATAGCTAGTAACTGAACCTAAGGATTCTGTTTGCTCATGAAGAAAAAGTCTTTTGGTTCTTCTTTATTCGCTTTCTTAATGATGGGGCGTGTCCACACATTTCACACAGTTCTGCATGTACGTTATCCAGGCTGCCAGTTGAGTGTCGCTGCCCATCGACTGCTTGTTTGTGATCTAACAGGGAAACTTGATCCTAACAGCATCCTGGGTGCAGTCTGATGCTCTGCAACTGTGGGACTATCGTAAAGGTTCACTGCTCAAGAACCTTCCGTTCGCTGTGAAAGATCGTGGTCATTTAACGACTGGCTCTGGTGACGTCTTGACTCAAGGTGCTTACCTGTACTGCTGCCAATTCTGCTCAGGCAGTGTGGTGGTCGCAGGTGGCACAGGCACCAACAGTGTTCAAGCTGTCAATATAGACAATAACGACGTAAGACATTGCATTATTAGGCTGCATTGAATGCATGAAATGCAGACTTTTGTTACCGATGTACGTGGTGTCTGTCCGTCAGTCTGTCAATCTGTCTGTCATGTAGCTCAACTCGGCGGCACGTGCAGGCACTGCAGTGTGTGCAGTGTATTCGCTGCAGCCTTTGCCAAATTATTTTGGCCTCTTGTTACATATTTATGTGGCCTATATCTGCAATCATCTTATCTCTGAGTCTGTGAGTGGCCTTTAACTAACGCCTCAAGCCAGATGCGACAGCTAGGTTTCCTTTTGCTTTTGCTGTGATATTTTATCTGTCATTTGTTTCAACAACTAATGGGGCTCTGGACCACTGTTACATTAGTGTACTTTGTTGGAAGAGTATTTGTCTGTATTAATGTAGTTGTTTGAGAATCTATTTTATATGATCATTACACTATAGCTTGTTTTGTAGTTCTAAAATATGACCTTGGTGAATGTTCTCTACTATAACTTGGATAACTAAAGAAGACATCTATCCCCCATGGGAAATTGTACATTATATATCAGTTGGTGCTTGACACTGTCGTCGTTCACTGCACCATGTGAATGTTTATGGCCATTCATGATTAAAAGTACGCCAAGAGTGAAATGCAATATAAAGTTTATAGGCGCAACATAACATGACTCTGGTTCTACTCTAAGATGGTCTTTATTTGTGTATTGTCTATGACTATTAGATGCTGATGGAATTGCGTCTTGACAAACCGGTGTATGCAGTTGATACGGCTCAGAACGGTCGACTAGTTGCAGTCGGCGGCGCTGGCTCCAAGATGCTTCTCAGCATTGTGTCATGATTGTCAGAAATACTCAAAGGATGATGCATGTGAAAGACAACGGTGGGCCGTGGTAAATTGCTAAACAAGAGGAAATATGGGGTTGCATCTTGTGCTGAATTATAGGCGTGAGAGAATAGTACTATTGTTATAAATTAATGATTGACTTGCATAGGAAAGACAACGATAAGGCAAAACGCATGCAAATGCCCTACAGCCTGATACTTGCCAAACCTATACATTGCTAATGAAAGTCGACTTTTTCCAGTTATTATGTTGACAGACATAATAGTGTTATGATCACGGTCGCCATATACAGTCAACTTCCTGGGTTGTTGGCAGTTTTTAAAGAAGGGACCAATTTTCACCTTTCTTCAAATGTCTGACAACAAAAATGTTTTCAGCTTGATCTTCTGACGCCCTTGGACCCCGCTGCAAGAATGAAGCTGATATTGTCATTTATTATGTGCTTTCTCCTAAAATTAATTAATCTTAGATCGGCCCTTGCACCGTGCAGGTAGGCTAATTGTACGTTTATGGATGTTGCTAAATGGGAGGGAGTATAATGCCTGTGACCGGGAGCACGTCATACATTAATATTATAGAAACAACGTTAACAACTGCCATGGCAATCACAATATTCATGTACAGTGAGCTTACTTTGATGACAATTTTCGTTGAATTATCCTATCGATGACTGCCTAACAGGCGGACATATCGAATTTTCATTTATTTGACAGGAGAGATTTACCAGTGCCTTTTAAAATCAAGTTTGTCTAATTGGAAATTTTAAAGTAACAGTTGTGAAGTTTAAAATTAACCTTAATTCAAGTCAATTGTCAAACTTGTGTACTGCTGCACACTACTCAGTTAGGCCTATGTGACAGTGTCCGTAGGTCTACTGAAAAAGATACGTACCATATGTCAGCAAAAGTCAGGACTTTATTCTGTTGAAGTAGACTGTGATGTACCTCATGAGAGAGTTCAAGACTGCATATGCGCCGTAGATGGCAAACACTGAATATGCTGCATAGTTATACGTGATACGAGACGTTAATTGTCCATACAGAACGATTGTTGTCGATTGGATGTCAGCTGCTGATGATTTATTAATGTTCTGGCGGCGATAGCTGGTTAGAGAAATAAGAAAACGATGTACACGTTTATTTAGCTTGGTCACTGGTGCATGGAACGATTCAAATGGCACAGGAAGCACACGTGGGTTGAGCATATTTCAGAAGTTAACAGCAGGTTATGCTGTTAATTTACAGCATTGAGTAAACCTAGCGCCGCTGTATGGCTGCTTATATTACCGTGCTGAACTGCGTGTGTTGTGTACATAACATATGATCCTGTGTGTTCTGTTATAATGTACTGTCCTGCGTGGCAGATGTTAGGACTATTGCTGATTGTACTTTGCAGCGGTCTGTCTGCAATTATAAAATAAAGACGTTGTTATTATTATTATTATTATTATTAGACAAGTTTCAAGACCCATCTCAACAGCTTCCGTCTTATTTGATCACTGGACTACGTCCTGTTTTTAACATTTTCACTGCACTGTTCATTGTTTGCTGCACGGCTTTCTCGCTACACATCTGCTTATTAACTCGTGGTGCGATATTGCTCGGAATCGAGTCGGCACCGTTATCGGAAGATGAAGATAAGATGAAATTCTGGCAGTAGGCATACAAAGCTAAAATTCACGAAACCGGAAGCAGAAGTTTACATTGTTAAAATCAGGAAAAGCAGAAAAGTAAGAATGATGTGAAAACCTGCTGGAAGTAGCAGAACATCAATGCAGCCTATCGGAGCAAAATAGGGTAAATGCGCAGTGGCTTAGAAACTGGGGGTTCTGGCGGTTCAATGAACCGGGGCCCCCGAGCTCCTGAGGGCCCCAGTTGGGCCACAAAAAATTTAGGAGGTTCGTCGCACTGCTGTCAGAATTACAGAAAACATTACCAGTTTCAAATTCATTGTTTTGCTAATATTGTGGGAACAAATTGTGCACCGTTTTCATGCAGTCTCCAAAAAACTGCAGTCAAAATCAGTGAATTTGTCAACAGCAACTGTACTTCTGAAGGAAGCTGTTGATTTCGTTTCTCAGTTGAGGAGCAAATTCGACGACGTTTGTCAAACAGCTGAGAGCACAGCTGCAAAATGGAGCGCTGCAACCACATTCATTGACGCGCATCCGGACCAAGAAACGGTTTTTGAGGAACTCTCAAACGACTGTCAACTGGAAACTCCTCGCGATAGATTCAGAGTAAATTTTTTGCCCGTTGTTGACACGTGCATTATGCAGTTGCAAACGCGCTTCGAATTTTTACAGAACATAACTGGACTTTTCATTTTTGTTTCCGGAGCAGCTAATGACACTGTCTGATTGTGACTTGCAAGACCAAGTTACAAAAATGACAAAGAAGTACAGCAACGACGTTTCATCCGATTTGTACCGACAGCTGCTGGCGTTTAGAGCCTGCGTCGGCTCTTTCATCCAGAAAGCCAAAGATCCTCAAGACATAATGTCATCATGAGTCTGGAAATGTCTGTTTCCCTGACGTGGTCACGGCATACACGATATTTTTGATTCTTCCCGTGATAGTGACAAACAATGAACCCAGCATCTTAAAGCTCAAGCCGCTGAAGACATATTTGCGAGCAGCTATGTCTCACGATAGGCTGTCTGACCTAGGAATTTTGAGTATCGAAGGATGCAGATTTTCTGAAATTGACAAGCGTAAAGTTTTTGAAATGTTTGCGCAGAGAAAGGCGCGCAAAGTTACGATCTTATATCATGACTCATGAAGATTGAAGAAGTTAAGGTTGATATATTTCAGTAGGCCAATATACTTATCGATACGCATAATTCACGATGAATTATGAATAATACTGTGTTGTATGTTACCATGTTTGCAGTTTGCAGCAAGCTTAGGCAGCTGAAGGCCTCCAAGTAACTGTTGAACCAGGGCCCCTCAGAGCCTTGCTACGCCACTATAAATGCGCGCAAAATGTATTGTAAAATTACGATGGCGGCGTTTTAAGCCATTCTGTAGAGTTAGACCTATAGATACAAGTGTACTAAGCTTACTAACTTCATATTTTCAATGTTTCAAACCCGTTGTAGACGAGTACTCGAGGTTTTTTTTCCAAGCGAGCAAATATTACATGCGACACTCACTAATGATGACTTAAGTTGAGTACCAGCTTATCGACTTTTAGCGCATTTTGTTTACATTTTTTAAATAACGGTGATTAACAGACAAAAAATAGTTTCCAGAATGGTGCATAGTGGAGAAAGCGATTTTGAGAAAATGAGAATTCATTTGATGTTTATAGAGGAAAACCGCGTTCAGAGTTTTAAAGACTGGGTATTTGATAGGTGTGAATGCACACCGAAGAAGGTAGTCCTGCTGCACATCTGTAACCTGACCTTAGCCCTAAACCTGTCTAAAGGCTATCTGTTAGCAAGAGGCACCGTGTTTGAGGAAGCTTTTCCCGGTCTACACTCCTGGACCAGGGTATGACTAAGGTCGGTGCTAGCAGCAGTGTCGGCGCTACGCTATGGCGCTCCGGGTCAAATGACCTGGCTGAAAGACTCCCGCCTTGGCTGGCGCCCTGGCTTCTGCCCTGTCTGGCTTAATTTTGTGTTTATTAATTCCCTGGCCTTTTCATATTTGTATGCGCTCAAAAGCGCCTTCTGTCGGCATCTGGGTGCATAAAAATGCACAAAATCTCGTTCCTGGGGCTGTGCCCTGGACCCCACTGACCACACCAGGCAGCTTGTAGCCATCAGTGCTCACCAGTCCTTACATCTCTGGCAGGCATGGATTAACCGTTGGGCTATAAAGGCTGCAACCCAAAGTTCATGAAACCCTTCAAGCCATGACGAAAAGTTTACGGCCGCCAGCTTCGCTATTAGTAAATTTTTTGACCTCCAACTTTTTGGTAATTAGCCGGGCCCACAAATTACTGAAAAAATAGGAAGATCAAAAAATTTCTGCTCACTTTGCTCACAGACTTTTTACCTACCCATTTGCAAAACAGTGTCGCTGCAGATGATACCCTCAGACATAAATGTAAATATGGGATGATAGGCTAAGAGCAAGGGGCCCTATATGTGGGTGGAGCCCCATAAGTGGAAAATTGCCAATTTACCGCTAGAATCATTCGTATTAGAAATACCGCATCAGGTCACCCTGCCTAAATGACCGCCACAACAACAACAACCGTTTAATGGCCTTTGGTCCAGGACTACCCTGGTAGGCCGGTACCAGAAGAAACACTCGCCCATCCTGATACATCCACTTTGTTCAGTTTATGTGTTTTACAGTCCTATCGGACCGGTCCTCTTTGGTCTTCCCCTTGGTCTAGGGCCCTCAACTTCATACTCCATACATTTCTTCACCCAGTCATCATTATCTTTTCGCAGAACATGCCCATACCAACGCAGCCTGTTTTGCTGCAATGCCAATGCTATGTCATCTATACCTAGTCTCTCCCTCAACTCCTTACTTGGGAGTCTGTCTTTTAGCTTAATGCCACACATCCACCTGACCGATCTCATCTCTGCTCATTGAAGTGCCACCACAATATTGGATAAATTAGATTTTGCCGTACTGGCCTTCTTTGAGAAAAGTGATCACTAGTTTTAGTGTTCATATCACAGGTCAGGGAGCTAATCGATATATTGCAGTGCTTCATATCATGATATCTACAGTATTACACAGTAACATAACGGACAGAGTGCCCATCATCATAGTAAAAAAGGCATTGCAGTGCAGCATGGTTCTCATGTGTATATATATATATTTTATATATCGATTTTTGGAATGCATATTGTGCAAGTGTGGTGATTTTGATCACTGCTGGCTGCCATACCCTAATCGTGGGAATAAGCCTGGGTGGCAGGTGGGACCACCCACGACGATGCTGATCACTGCACGGTCATCTGTTGTCTCTCTGCCATCCTCCAGACTTTCCCTCGTCTTTCCATCGCCACTGCAGGACACACCTGCAGACACTGACAACACAGAAAACGTGTTTTAGTGACCTAATGAATTGCTGGCATGTCAGCCTGATTTGCGAACTACTTAATTAGCTTGTGTCTTGCCAACTGTTGGTGCTAATTAGCAGATCATAATGCGCACTTCATAATTACCTGTAAGGCTGTAATCGCTTAGACGCAGTCTATTGACAGGATTTAATTATTGCTATTACTCGAATTATTAGCGTTGTCTGCATCTGCCATGGAACGGGGAGAGAGTGAGCAGAGTGTGCAGGTAGGCCTAGAGACTGAACCGTGGTGCAGTGGTCACTGATCAAAGCAAAGCTGTTTGTGAGTGATTGGGGCATGACTGGCCGTGCGTTCACACCATCAAATGAAGCAGCATTTAGACTACTGACGCGCTTTGTTTGTCAAATGGCAGCGGCGTGTATGTGCGTACGGGAGTGATATCGTCCGACATCTGTGCGCTACGATATCGTGAGGTGGTCCCGTCAGCGATCGATATCGCGATATCGCCTAATCGATATGGTCACTCACTGACTGGTTTATAGCAGTTTGCTAATCTTAACTCAATCTTTCTGTAACCTTGTCGCTAAATCTAATGTTAATTCTAAGCCGAACACTAACCCGGACCTGCTTTGTTACATCAAGGTGTATGTAAAAAGACCACAGGACTCACCCTAGCCTCACCAATCCAGTGGACTACGTGGGCATAAACATGCCCCACCAATGAACCAGCCAGTATCACAATCCTATGGGCCTTCCACACTCATTTCTTGTACATGTCTTTCTTGTATGCAGACAATTAATGCATTCAGTGTGTATACAAGGCATGCTGTGTGTTATACAAGTTAACACCTTGCGTCATCATCAGTTCATCATCAACATTTTTAATGTATAAATGATTGACAAACAAGACACATACAGTGTATATTGAGTTGTATTGTATTGTGAAATTTGCAATGCACTCACCGCGTGACATAAAACATGCTCAGTGCTTGCTCACATACAGCCAGAGGTGCGGGTTGTCGTCTTATTTGCTTCTGAAGAAGCAGGTTGTAAATTGATGACAGATGTGAAGGAGGTGGTGCATGAATGAACATGTTGATATGTGTCAGTTGGCAGCTGCTGGATTCTTTCACTGTCCGACCGACCAGGAACCTGATTTGGTCCGATGCTTTGTCTGCCACAAAGAGCTTGATGGATGGGAACCAACTGATATTCCGTTGTAAGTTTTACTTTGTTAGTCTACTGTGTTGTCATAATAATCAGTTTGCTTCATACCTAGCAGTAGTTGGCGGTTGCTAGTTTGCCTTGCAGCCTTGAAAATACTTGAAAATCTTTGAATTTGATAGTAGCATTTTTAGCACTAGAAACTCTTGCTGTTCTGGAAACTGGAATAGAAGTTATTGAAATGACAACGAGAGGCCAAAGTGATATGGCAAAGGCTGCACTGAATGACCCACACACTGCACGCATTGCCGAGTTGAGTCGTGTGACAGACTAACAGACACCGCACACATCGGTAACAATAGTCTGCATCTCATGCATTCGATGCAGCCTTAAAATGATAATGGATAGCACTGAGCTTGTCATTTCATTAAGCACCACATCATCAGCTAATACCTTGGAGAACTGTCTTGCAGCTGTTCATAACTGCCATTAACTGGTTCATTATGAATGGTCTATCACTAAACCCAAACAAATCAGATGCGATGGTGTTGGGTTAGTCAGCTAAATTGAGATGTTCTAACCCCACTCTAGCTGTGGGTAGTGTGAGTATCAACAGTCGACAGCACTATTTGTTTCAGTAATCATGTCAATAACCTATCCAAATCCGTGTGTTTCCACCCCAGAGCCTTATGTCACGTCCATCGGTTTATTGACTGCGACACAGCAAACACTATTGCCAGCTCATTGATCGGAGCACACCTCGACTACTACAATGCACTTCTTTACGGAACATCAGCTGCAAACATTTCCAAGCTGCAAAGGCTCCAGAACACTTGCTTGAGTAGTTATAATGATTCATAGATGTTACGACATTTCTCCAGTCCTCTCATCTCTTCACTGGTTACTGATATTACAGAGAATTAAATTTAAGTTAGCAGCAATAACATACGAAGTCCTGGCAGCTGGTCAACCAGATGTATAAGTGATGACAGATTTGTCATCACTTATACATCTTTACTTTCCAATCCGGCCACTTTTAAGCTCCTGGAATCTCGGGCAGCACAAACCAAATTCTCATTGATAGCATTCTGCCATGCAACACCAAAAATCTGGAATTCACTGAAACTTGTAAAAGACTTTCCCATTAATCCTGAATCGTTGGCAACATTCAAAAGAAAGCTAAAACTGAATTGTTTAAACAATCATGTTAATATCAACTGAACTGTCCGCGCAGGATACAGTATTATATGCAGTTCTTATTTTGAAAATGTAATTTGTGACAGGTTTCTCGATTCTCGTGTTGTCCAAGCATTGAATTGCTGCATCAGATTGGTGTAGAATATTGTATAGTATGTAAAATGGTTGACACATGAGCCCAGTACTCTACGAAATGTCACATCTGTTTCTGTGGCCCTCACCCAGACATCTGACATGTTATGAGACCACGAATGTGTGCTAGGCTGTCGTGTCGCACAGTGTTTCTGATTATTACTTGTGGCACCTATTCACGGAGGAATGTCCATGCTGAGCTGACAGATATAGTTTGTTTATGTCGTACTACATGTTGTGAACTTCTACTAGAATTGTTGTTGTTTGTTAATTTTGATAAGTATTTCTGAATGTCACATTTGTGTCGTGATCAGACAAGAGCACAAGCAGCATTCGCCGAGCTGTCCTTTTCTCAGCATTCAGAAGCCATCAGAGATGACCGTCGAAGATATGATGAAACTGCTGCGTGACCGATACAGGCTTCTAGTTGTAAGTTTTTACATTCACAATTGTTTCATTCAAGGCATGGTTGTAATTAACAAGCTTGTTTGTATTTGTCCAATAGTTTGATTTTGATTAGCTCTTTACAGTTGATGGTTATCATGTTTGTGTTTATGCTTGATGAGTTCTAGGAGCTGTTTATGCTCAGTTACTTACTGGCTTGTTTCGGTAAAGTAATGCCAAAAAATCGTAGGGGTACGGTCTGTGACACATAGTGCAGTTATTGTTTGTTTGGTGTTAGCGTCAGTGCAGCTGATTGTCTGGAAAACGTAATGAGCTAACAGTATTGTGTGCTGACATAAAATCCGGTTGCTTACTTGGTATGTGTTGCCTGATGACTGGCAGCATGGCTGGCTGTTATCATGCAGTCCACCAGTGTGATGCCCAGATACACATGATGCTATAATGTGTCGAGTGGGATATTAACCCTTTACTCACTCACATACACCTGATGCGAGCATGCTGCAGTCTCTGCTGTGCTGGTTGAATTTTTATGCATTATGTCATAGGAGAAAGTGCTATCAAAGAAGCGTGAAGAGCTGGAAGACTATGCAAAGAAAGCTGTCAAAGAGATGGACAAACTTGCATAGTAGACTGAATGTGTACTCGGCACTGTTTTTTGTGACAAACTTATACTGACATTGTACATTTTTATTATTTGTTCATGTTGCTAACGTCTAAAGTCGAATTATTGCGCAATTGCAGCTGAATGGTTAAACAAGCTTCTGCAGTTCCACAGTGCCAGATTGATGTGCTTATGTGCCTACCCCATGTGTACTCTCTCGATTGTAAGAGTGGCTCCGCCCCCTTTCCTCGCCATTCCCCGTATGTTGTAAGGTAACTAAACCAGGCTTATGTAATGTAGGTTTTGTGTTGTATTATGGTCTGGGGATAGTTATTTGTGTTGTTTGACTGTTTGTGGTGCGTGATTTTTAGGCTGCAGTGAATGCATGAGATGCAGACTATTGTTACCGATGTTCGCGGTGTCTGTCTGTCTGTCAGTCATGCGGCGGCGCCTGCAGTGTGCACTGCATGTCGTGTGCACGGGGTCTTTCAGTGCAGCCTTCACCAAGTCCTTTTGGCCTCTTGTATACTAAAGTTTTAGTCGTCACTACTAGTGCAGTTGATTACCTGCAATGACCTCTCTGAAGTGATGTGTTATGGCTCGAGTGGGACATGAAACCATACTCGCTTATAGTCATACTTGTGTATAAACGAGTGTTTACTCTGAGTTTGCTATATTTCCACTTACCTGAAACTCTCCGTTGCCTCACAGTAATTAGTAATCTCAAGTACAAATTTTTGTAATATAGCTATGCTGATGAAGCAGGTATTGTTCTTACTGGTGTAAACTCAAAAATGCTGATCAGAAATTGATGTAACCTTATGTATGTCTCTGATGAACCCCGAATGTGTTTTGATTTCTGTAACATTTGACCTTTGACCCAGCAAGATATTTTCAGATTTTTTAAAATAAAAAGTGTTGCCTATAACTTCAAAACTAGTTGTTAGAATTTACTTTATGACCATTTTGCGTTGCAATGCATCTTACTTGGCCACTGACTAGAATAAATGTGGGCATATTTTACCTTTGACCTTGAGAGCTATTTTTGTACTTTTCTAGTATTTTAGTTCTGGCAGCAGTGCTCATGCTTGCTCCTTGGACACAGAATTTAATTGTTTTGTTATTGACCAGGTGTCATATTTTACCCGTAATGTATATGTAATTAATTAGTAGAGATACACATTAAAGTCTATGAAACGTATGAAACATATTATGTAAGCAGCTAGATATGGATGAAAAGGTAGCCACTGTTTCTAACTTACTGTTGTTCCCCTGGGGACAATGGAGAACAGTGAACATCTTGTTGGTGATGTTGTCTGCAGTAAAGAGGGAATATTAACAGAGCTGCTCTTGTTATATTAGTACAGTGTTGTGCAACATTGTGTTGTTGCATGATGTTCTAGGTAGCATACAGATCCAGCAGATTAGGTTTTCGTCACACTGGGACCCTTATGCTCTGCTTAGCTTAGAGGCGCTTGCCTTATGATACACTGTAACATGGTGAAGTGTTTTTAGTGGGATTGAAGCCTATCTCAGTGGCCAACTGGCTTCCTTTAGTCACTTGACACTGTTGGTTGGGTTATCTGGCCCGCAAAGATCGTCCCTGAAATGATCTGAAATGTGTTGAGTGGACGTTAAACAATTAAACAGGGTTTTTGATCTGGGAAGGTTTTGTCTCAGAACTGAATTTGTGCAGTCTTGGTTGTGAAACTAACACAAGAGGCCAACAAAAACTAAGAAATGAAATGCAGAGTTTATACTTCTACATCCTACAAAGGTTAATTTACATACACATACATAGCAGCTTATTTACTTACAATAGACACACTGGAGTTTCGGTTTTGCAAACTGGATTGCGGTACCTCCAAGTTAACTTGGCAAAACAAGTTATGATTTTAAGTCACAAAAGATCATCCTAGTGTGGCAGTTCTGCTCTGTTCTTTAGCCGTCATCGATCCAAGGGTTGGCCACATCGTGGACGTACTTTCTCCATTTGTCCCTGGCCTCTTATCATTCTAATTGACTCTTCCGCAGAGAGTCCTGTCCACATCTTGATTTTGTCCATCCAGGCCGTGCGTGGCCTTCCTCGCCTGCGTGCACCTGGCATTGTTCCTTGCATTATCTCTTTCTCCAGGCAACTCTCTTGTTTCCTCATGGTGACCATAGTATGCTAGCTTCCTTACTTTGACGGTGTCTAACAGTTCCCTCTTTACTCCAGTTTCGTTAAAAACCCATACTCGCTTATAGTCCCTTGTTTTCTTTGCTGTCCACAAAATCTGCAGAATCTTTCTCAGTCCTTTTATCTCAAAGGCGTCAAGACGTGTTTCTTCATTCTTTCTGAGAGTCCAGCTTTCACAGCCGTATGTTGCTATACTGTCCACACTAGTGCTTTCATTAGTCGTATCATGCTGTGACTTTTCCATATTTTCTGCAGTGACGCCCCGATCGCCTGCCCTCTGTTTAACCTGGTACGGAATTCCGTCGTACACTCACCATCTTCTGTAATCAGGGATCCAAGGTACGGGAACGTATTCACCTGCTCTAGTAGTTCATTCTGAATGAGTACACGGCACGCTATGCCGTCGCTCGCCATTACCTTGGTCTTGTCGACGTTGATGAGTAGGCTGTATTTGCGGCTGACTCGGTCTAGGCGATCCACCAACTCCTGTAGTTCTGCCTCCGAAGTGGCC
>Ga0126335_1000193_pt1 | contig 28993 bp, 18 predicted proteins | sample OlaspJWI45metaG_FD_108409 | JGI IMG/M metagenome (GOLD analysis project Ga0126335, IMG submission 108409) | Marine gutless worms symbiont microbial communities from Oahu, Hawaii - Olavius sp. 1 OAHU.JWI-45 metaG | ecosystem: Host-associated > Annelida > Digestive system > Unclassified | place... | reverse complement strand
CATGACACACAGCGCTTTCTGATGCACAATATCTTAAGTAAAATTTACTCTGACGAGCAGAGATCTGCTCATCCATAGGCATTATGCCGAAGTATTTACATATATCTTTGTACGTGTCTTTAGGCAGGGCACCAAATATTTTAAAAAGAACTCTGTCAAGGGCGAATTGTAAGGAGTGCCTCATTGCCGAATTAATAGGGCATGCCTCAGTCCCATAAAGTAAGATCGGTAAGCATTTGCTTTTTATCAACGCAAATAAAACCTTATCTGACGCAGTGCGTCCTATTTTTCCAAATATACAGTTAAACGCCTTGTAGAATTTGGCTTTATTAACGTCTAAAGATGATTCGCGTGCATGGCCTTGGTCCTTAGCGCACTTAGGCCTAAATTAACTGCGTATAGACCGCATGCTAAACGCTAAACGCCTTTAACTTTTACCTGTGACCTTGAAATGCCTCGAGGACGAAGTGCGATGCTTGTTGCCGCCTTACTGTGAGCCGCATAGAAACTAGTACAGCGCACGACATGTAGGCCTACACGTGTGAGAAATTGTCGATTTGAACGAGTGTGACGGTCGGTCGGACGGACGGACAGACTCCACAGACAGAGAGATAGAATCGCGATTGCAATAGCGGCGTCTAACACGTTAGACGCGCGCCCAAAATAGGCCTATTTTAGTAGAGTGCTGTGTGTGAACAGCAGCACGAGACATTGACAGAACGAATGTATGGCTCTGGTTAAAACTGAATGTAGAGTCACTAGACATGGCATAATTAATGCGATGATGTGGTTTCCTGTTTTGAAGTTTGTCATTATTCTTCACACGATTCGCGTTTGGTTACTATAAGGCGCAGTCGATCAGTTGCTTTTGTCATCGCTCGCTATGTACGAATGTCTGTCGTATATTGTTTACCTGTCAGTCAATTTATTCGCCGCACGCAGTATGCAAAAGCGAAAACATACACAGTGTAGTAAATTATGTGGTGCGGCGGGTAGCACCCAAAGAGCAGATGCTCCGCTTATGGGCTACCCAGTGCAAAAAAACAATTAAAACAAAGTCCAATGCAACACATGAATTCAGAATTACCAAAACACAAAGAATGTGTTCTAAACATTTACTTCAGTATCTGATCTACTAAAAGACATTTCTTAAACATTTCAGTAACTTAACCCTAAAAAGGGTGACAGCTCACTGGTCGTAAGCGTCAGTCATTGGTTCGAAAGATTATAAAGATACGAGCGCACTGCCGAGCTGGTGGGTTACAGTCAGTTGTAGGCCTGATGGTTAGTGTCAGGTACCGGTGACGGATAACCCTAAGAAGAAACGTCACCGTGTCGGATTGCCTGAACTACGGCGTATGTTGATGTTTGTATGTAGCGTGCGGCAGTTGACGACCATACGAGCAGCTGGTGTTCGACGTCGACTACTTCGTACCCAGACCACCGTCACTGTGAGCAAGGTGCCGTCCGTACACGGTCAAGTAGAGGTTCAGCGTGTACAGGTCCAGTTAATGCCACTGCTATGACCACTATGTCCATGACGTCCGGACACGCATGCACGTGGACTCAGCGTCCGGCGGGCGGCAGTCCAACACGCGCCTGGAGACAGGAGTCGGTCATCCCACCGAGGATACATCCCGGAACCACCGCCCCACTGCGAGGTTCGTTTTAGTTAGGCTGTTCTGTGTATACCACGTGTTTTCTTGAAATTTCGAGTGCAATCTTTCTCAATAATGTTCAGTCATGGCCAATATAGATGAAAGTGCGCTGCATCCACATAAAAGTCGAAAAATGGCCTTAAATTCCCCTAATTTGTATAATTTTTACAAAATTTGGAACAGTCTCCCGACTGAACGTCGGGCTTCAGACATTTCACTCAAAACATTCAGACACAATCTGAAGATATCCTTGTTTATAGCTCAGCTGTCGACTTACTATTTGGTTTTATTTTTGCATCTATTGTAACCATATCGGAATAAAATCAGATGAATAGTCACTTGAATTTGTGGCAAATCTGGAGGAAATGCAAAGAAAATGCATTGTTTTTGGAGTAAAGATTGATTGATTGGTTGATTGATTTAGTGCATTAGCTGCACTGTATAAATGTACTTAATTATAATAATAATTAAATTCCAAAATTTGCTCCATAACTTCAGTCACAGCGTATAGCAAAAATTGCAACTACTCTGTGTCATTGTGGCTGAGACTGAGGCCCGTGCATAATCGCACAAACTGCATGGCGTTTTCTATCACCTTCTCTCAGTGTGCACTGTTCTGGCTGACGCAGGAGTCTACAGCGAGTTTGGTGGAGCTGGCGCGTTGAACATCAAAGAAGAATACAGTGAACCAAGTGACTATTCCTCTGACACTTGTAGTGACTTTGACTGGACGTCGAGGTCGGCAGCTACAAACGGTGCATCTCACTCGGCGACGTCCGGACTCACTGACCTTCGACATGGTATGCAATGCGTACGCAGATTCAGCAGGCCGCATGGAAGGACTTTACTCCATCAGCCATAAAAATGTGCCACTTTTGTTTTGGCTGTAACTTCACCAGATTTTAACCGATCTTTAAAATTCTTTTACTACTGCAAAGCGCAAATAACAAACGTTTTTGTGTAATGACGCTAAAATTTTGACAGTGCCATTACAGACACAGTACGTGACGCAGTAAGACTTCTGATACAGATAACACATTTTCACTGGAACTGATCTGCGGCCACTGAAGAGCCCCCACTTTAATCTCAGAGACTGCTACAAGGATTGGGATGTCATCTGGCAGCGAGTTTATCAGTCACTGGTGCATAACACCGAGGAACTGAAACAGAGCTTAGTGAATGTTTGGTGCGGCATAGACCACAGCGTCATTGACAGTGCAATTGACGAGTGGCGTAAGCATCTTCAGACATGTGTGCGGGCAAAAGTTGGACACTTTTAGCAACTGTTAAACATGCAGCATCAATATGCATTTAACTGTATAGCATGAAACATTTCGTTTTTGTGGTCTGTGATACGTTTTAATATTATGTATTTTAGTAATTTAAAAAAAACTAATTTGGACTTCTGACTTACCAAGGTAGTGTGGCAACATGTTTAAGGTGCAGTAAGATAATCGGTTGTGTAAAAAAATTTCATGTGCTGTTAGTAGTAAAAGAACTTGAAGATTGGATTACATTTGGCAAGTTACAACCAAACTGAAAGTGTCACGTTTTTATGGCTCGCGGTGTATTTTGCTGCTGACTTAACTACATAGACCTGCCACAACTGTTCGCACCTCAGCTAGCACCTGGTCTGTACATGGAGATATTTGACCCATCGCTTTCCTAAATTTTACAGTGGCCAAAAATGCCAAATATGATGCTCTGTCGGACCCAGCTGACTGCGTAGAGTTTGGATTTGTGTGTTTGTATGCTTGGGAAATGTAGGCCTAATGTTGGTTAGTCCAGCAGTCGTTTATTTGAAGTGTGACATGACGTAGAAGTTGCATTAAAGGTTGACGCCGCTGCGAGAAATATTTTTATATATTTGTATGTAGAAATATTGAGAAAATGTACGGGAAACTTCGGTGTATAAGTGATGTTCTGATAGTGCTGTTGCTGTTTATAATTGACAGTTCATGGTCATATAGGTGACACAGTACAATCAATGGGCGTCCGAAATCGCCGCTCGCCGAACTACAAAGTATGATGAGATTTTTAGCAGTTTTGACTTTCACTACTTTGTAATTATCAGAGAGCAGCTAGAAATATAGTAAATAATTTCTGTTGTCCATTTCTCTGCATGCGTCTCAATGTAATCAGACTTATAAGTGTGTCTGAAATGGGGGTTGTCCAGGAAGTTGCCTACAGTTCGTTTTGAGTTTTATAGTAACTATAGTGGCTATCGTCCAGCAAGATCAGCGGTAAGCAAGCGATACGAGCTCTTTTCCCGTTCTTTTTCTCACTTCGCAAGGAAGAAGTCGCCCGATGATCACTTAGCGATACACTCCCATCTCCTCTGCGCTGCTGGAGTTTGGTGCGTTAAAAACGAGAACTGGGTGACCGAGTGACCGACATTGCTGCACTTGGCTGCCGTCGAATTGACAAAGAAGTGATTTGTAGACCCAGTTCAGCTGGCTGCGCTGCGCCTTGCCTCGCCTTGCCGCCGTTTACAAATTATCTCATCAACTCGCCCTCGATAGCCGTGCGGGCGGGCGGTATGCATACAGAGAAATTGAACAATGAACCGAGTCCCTTGTTGAATTCCGTCCATACCAATGTTTGATTACAAGTCAGTGTGACACCACGCACGCAGTTTGCAGTCGCCAGCGATGGGTAATTGTGATCTTTGTAAGTAATTAATTAAAATTAGAATTACTTCTTTGGGCAACGCTGAATGTACCCTAATCAAAATTCGAAATGCATGTATTGTTCAGTCGCAGTTAACATTCGACAGAAAATTTCAAAAGTAGTGTCTGTCATTTAATTTAGCACACAATTTAGCCCTACGAACATAGTACTGCAAAAGCCAAAAACATCAACAAAATACGTCACGAAATATACTCTGCATTGTCCTTGTACCTAGTCTGAAAAATCCAAAAGTAATTGCGCAACTAATTGTGAATTTCAATTACAGTTAGCACATTCGCAATTACAATTACAATTAACTGAACAACTAATCAATTAGCTAGCATTTACTATTAGTTTTTACAATAAACCGTCACTGGCAGTCGCATGGTCATTCAATGACCTGTGATCAGTGGTCAGTTGTCCAGTCCGTCCATGCAGGTCATTTTAGTCGTGACTGATCGCCCGGGCAGTGTACAGCGTAGGCTTCTGTTGTATTGTTGTTGTCGTGAGGCAAAAACTGTAGGGCATATGACTCATGAACGTGAGGTCGATGAGTCATCAGTTGTTTACACAGTACGGCCCATGTTAACACCGACCTGTTAGTTTATTGATCTGTAGATACAACGACGGGTTATTGGGGTATAGTAGGCCTACGTATGCACGTCTATGTGACTGATGTTTGCTACCAGGCCTACAGCATACTTCTTGCATGATTCACACTATTATCACAATATTGTGTCACATAATGATGTGTGAATTAGGAAACTGTGTTAAATCGTCAGCAACGTTTTACTTTCGCTCCTCAAGCAAGTCTCCATAACGGTTGGGCGGTACTATGCCTAAATTGCCATAGCGCATTAATAGCCGTAGCGCTATAAATATTTGAAAAGTCATTTCGACTTTCCCCACCGAGAGCCGAGACTCATGAACCGATTTGTAGATATTGTGACCTCGACTTAACGTCTGCAGAAGACTGATTGATTGCGTGTGGACAGTATAACCGCAGAAGAGTCAGGCGATCCTGGGAAAGTATAAAATCTGATCGGTCGTAGTTTATACGGTATCACGCGTTTATTGCGGCACTGTCTAGGTCCACTTTCCCAGGTTTGCTCTCTCACTTACTTCTCGCGTGTTCCTCTACCCACTCAGTCTCCGGCGGTTTGCGTCAGTTTCCAGGTTAGCAGTGGCTGCTGCTGCTGCTGCGGCTGGTGATGATGCTGTAAGATGATGATTAGCAATGCTTGCATACGTAGCCAAAGCCGCCTCTCTCGACTCGACGCGTGTGGTAAAATGGTGAATAATAAAATAGTTAGCAAGTGGCCTAAGTGCTGCTAAATCCGTGGAAATGCAACCAGTTCCTTTCACGGAGAGCCTGGAGGTCATCGATAGGCCGATACATTTACCTTTATTGTGCGACATAATGCATGAATCTCAGCTGCGCCTATATAGGCCCACACAGTTGGAAATTTCTTGCATTTTCTAACAATGAAAGAATTTTTGGAATTTTGAGAGTCGGTGAAAGTTTAACCAATTAGTTGGAGCTGATTATAAAGCGGCATTTTTTCTGAGGTACGGTGTAGAGAATAATGTGTGCCAGCTAACGGAACCAGAATCAGAATAAGTCTTTGTATACAGGCTGTAGAGCTGCAATGCTGCATCTGTGTATTGTTAATCAAGAAGACAGTGGGATGTGCTGAGTGGGTATTGACTATTCAGAGCTCTTGACTTGAGTTAATATCCAATTTATCTAGCATGCGACATAGCTGATGACTCGATCAGTGCAATAAAAACTGAACTTTTTCTTCTGCAGCCAGTAAGTCGCCGTTTCTGGCGACAAGACCTACTGCTGCATGTGCAGTAAAACCAGATGAAGTGCATTAAGTGTAGCGTTGCATTAAAGCGTAGAGACAAGCGATACCAGTTAAGGCTAAATTATCAGCGTGGACTTAGGCTTTTTGTCTGTTCACGAAACATCTCCGTGTACCCACCATCTCTTCCGTCCAGCAGACAACGTCTGAGTTCTCACGATTGTCTCTGGAGGATAACGGAAGATTAGCAGAACTAGTTTGTCTCACGGTTGTCCTCCATAGTTGGCACAGGCTTATATATAAATCTTTATTCACCAAAGTTAATTGGTAGCACAAACACGTAGAAGAATAGAGTGCACAGACAAACAAAAAACACAACACGATAACCTTAACTACATGGAGATGACACGTTCGATTGAAGCATTGTCTGATGATTGTTTTGTGCTGATGTTGACGCAGTTGACGGCGGAAGACGAAGAACGTCGTCGAGTGCGACGTGAACGTAACAAACTTGCTGCCGCGAGATGTCGTCAGCGTCGTGTTGACTTGACCAATCAGCTGCTTGCTGTGAGTATGACGTCGTCGTCACTCTGACTCAGTCAGTCAGTCAGAATTCCCTAAGTAGCAGAACTACTTCAAGGTTAATTATAAAGTTAATACATGATGATGTCCGGATATGATTGATATCAAAGATGTTAGTTTGTTGAGTGCTTTGAAGTGTAACTTGCCACAGCCGAGCTTTTGTGTTATAGATCCGTGGAAAATCATATTATAATACGACGTTTCGTTTTAATAGAAAATATGTGGCAAACCTCTTACGCATTTGCTGTGTAGGCACGGACAGACGGCACAGACTGATCGATATATGTATCTTCCGCCTGTAGACACTCAGACACATAAAATATGCAGAATGTGCGTCTCTGTATTGAACATGCCACAGCCGAGCAGCAGAGTGCTTTATGTCAGTTGCATATAGGTAATTCATATATACATACGATGTGCAGGAGACTGAGAGCTTGGAGGACGAGAAATTACAGCTGGAGAAAGAGATTTCAAACCTTCAGCGTCAGCGTCATCAGCTGGAGTTTGTGCTTGACTCTCACGCGTCACGATGTCGTCATGTCATCAACGCCGGCACTCCAGCGCGCAACCACGTCACCCAGACGACCGTCCCAGCCACGTCTGCCCACTCAAGGTCATTTGCTGCCGCTGCAACTGCTGCTCCGGTGTCTGTAAAGATGGAGCGTCCTGGAGCGGAAGGTGGATCAAGTCGAGCGGTTGGTAGCGCTGCAGGTCGACCGAGTTCTCTGTCACTGTCTGCTACGTCCAGTAGCGCAGGCGCGATGACGCCGATGACGTTTGGCAGTCTGGGTCTGGAGTGTATGGTGGACGGGCATACAGGGCTGACTCCCATCACGGGCGCTCCATCGTGCTCAGCTGGCGGCAGTCAGCGACCGCACGATGACATGTCTACCGGCCTGTCACCGACCACGCTTATGACTCTCTGACAGACGTCGTGACTTCGTGACTTCGGTGACATCATCAGTGTCTGACGCTACGTACATACGACGTCTGATGGCTCGTCGTGACGGTTGGTATACTAACAGCGATAAAAAGTACATTACCATTTGTCAGCAGAGATAACGCTATTGACGATGAAATCGAGCTAGTAACATATAACGAGTAAATGAATATTAACGTTCAAACAATGATGAATCCCGGCGTGACTTGTTCTCAACTCAGAACACATGTAGTGAGGAGTTTGAAATTTGGCGTGCTGGTAGATTGCAAATTTTTACAAATAGCTGCAATAAAACTATTTCATGTGATATGTCATTATTAATAAGCTACCCAATAAGGCTTGACTGCTCACAGCCCCACCTAGTACCACTGTTAGTATACCTATCGTCACAGCCGAGCTATCAAAGGCGTATATACCAAGCGTCCCACTAACGATGTGTTTGTCATGTATGACGGCAGGAATATACACATGATTGCATGCGTCCAAAGTTCTCATCGTCATCCGTCCGTGCGTTTGCCCCTTTGTTCGGATGCTGTTATTATTGTATTGATGAGTGTCGTTTGTATTGACTATCGTTCCGTTTGGTTGATTCGTTTTGTTCCGTTATGTTACTGTTTGTGTTAAGCATCTTACTTGCTAGACGCTGCTTGGCAGCTTACCTATACCAGTATTGGTTTCGTAGCTGCCATTGAGTCATGCAAGTCACTTAGTGGCAGCTGCTGCAAGCCGCGTCCACTTTGTAAACTAGGAGTTGAAGCTAAAGATTGTCGTCTCATTAAACGTATGACAAAGTCAGTATCTGACAGCTGTTGTGGTCCTTGTAAATGTCCCGCCACATCGCAATGTGATGTACGGTAGTAAACAGAAACAGGACAACCGTTAATTGTTTTGTAACCATTTTTTTTTCAAATTTTGCGCGGTTCTGAGATTGTTTTTAAGCTTTAATATTTTTCAACATTGTATGCAACGTGTTTTAGCTTTTGGGAAACTTCGTCCTCCTGACTCTCTAGCATGGCTCCTGCCCTGACATAGCCTACTCCCCACTGGTCTTCATACTGCCTGACTGCATCCCACGTGTCCGGAAATTCTGACATGGAAAGTTGGTAACCCTAAACCGTTTACACTGTAGCGTATGCCGTGCGTTGTTAGAGGAGCACAGTTTTTAAATATTTTGTTGAAGAATTTTGTTTCTTTGTTTCAAATCATGCTATTGTAAATTTTGTTGGCGCTTCACGTTTTTTGCGTAACGTATATTTAGCGGAACTTAGCATTTATTCAGTTTGGTGAGAGAATATGTATTTAATAGCTCCCAAGCTTTTATGCTTCTCTACAAGACAAGTGCAATTACTATGTGTTTTGTGACACCATGTTTACTGATATATGCTTAGCCTATAATATTGTTTGAAAAAGCACAGAGCCATTACGTGAAGTTATATTTATTTGTAATTTTATTATGTTGGTTATGTTATGTTGTAGTGTCGAGTGAAAAATATTATCTGTGGACTATCAGAATGTCACTGTTTTAGAATGTCGGCTGTTCCCGTGTTCAAATCCGTTATTTTATGCAATTTTATACAGTTCATATAATTTTATCATTATGAAAGTAAACTATTGTACCATTTCGCTGTCGAGTCTTGTTTTACGCCACACTTACAATAGGCTGGTGTTTTTCACACCAAGGATTTACCTGCTTATGCATTGCAGAGTTTTGTTCTAAACATTGAACACTCTATGATAAAAGTGCACAGCTGAACTTTATTTGCTGTTACTGATCGTGATCGATGTCGGTTTAGCCAACATTTTAAGTCGTAAAGTCTTACTGTCCATAGGAAACTAAACAAAGCGGAATTCTTTTCTTCTTTATTTTCTTTTCTCTTTCTTTTGTTTCCTCGTCTGTTTCACTGCCATTCTTACCACGATTTGTTTCTTTACCGTACCTTTAATTCCTTGAATGCTTTGTAAGCTAAATGAATGTATTTGAAGATAATTATGCTGAGAATGTGTGCAACTATACATGCATGTTTTGGTTTACGGACATTTAATCGCGGGACAGTTAATCGTGCGGACACTTAATGGCGTGATGCGGCTTCACTGCGTCACTGCTTCGACAGTTTTGTATCGAAATCGAGGCCGCAAGAACATTTATCCGTTGCCTGCCTGCTCTAGCTTTTATGCACCCACAAGATGTTACGGAAGCATTTGACCTGCATGTTGACTCCATGCCTCATGGTATCGACCGCATGGACGAAGTAGTGACGTACTTTGAGCACACATACATTCGTGGCCGTCGCCTACAAGGCCGAGGAGATAACTATCGAGAAGCATCATTTCCAATTGAACTGTGGAATCAACACGCTGCTAGACTCGCTGCTAGACTAGCACGAACTGTGTTGAGGGATGGCATTATGGGTTGCATTCGCTGTTCCAGGGCCATCATCCTACTGTGTGGAACTTCTTGGCAGGCATCAAAAAAATCAACAACAACAGAAGGCACGCCTCATGCAAGGTGTTGCTGGATTGAAACAACGTAGAAAGAAGTATCGAAATCTCAACGATCGAGTCCAGAGGACTATCAGTGCTTATGGTCAGTCAGAGGTGCTGCTTTATTTACGTGCCATCGCACATTTATCTCACGTGTAGAACATTGCCTTTGTACGGTTGTATAGACTAGTATTATACGCGATTATATGTCCGCGATTAAGTGTCCGCACGATTATGTGTCCACGCGATTAACTGTCCAGACACCGCATGTCTTGAGTGTCCAGACTAGAGGCCAAACTGCCTAAGTCGTGAAAGGCTTATGCGTTACTCGATTTTGTATTTGCAGTTGCAACGGATATAGTGAAATCTGTCGGCCATCTTGAGGCCATATTTAGTCGACAATATCACAATGTGTGTGTACATGTAAGCTACGCATTTTAAGTGATGTTCGGCGCCTGAGTATAGTGTCTCTGAGAAAATCGACACCATACCACCGTGAAGCGTGAGAGAATGACTTGTTTCAGGTCTACGACACCGAATGATGCTGTGGTAAGGTAACTCGGGTAAGTGAAACGAACAAATCCTGCGATAGTTTTGTGAAGACAGTTACAAAATCATCCTAGATAGCATTACTATAGTATTAGGCCTATGCGATTGCAATAGATCATATTTTATATCATAGGACAGTTAAAAGATAATGATGACTTCCGGTCGATGGCAAATTACGTAACATGTTCTGCAGGCCTATTTGTCGAGATAGGCCTATTAGTCTTGGGGGAAAAATCGACAACCGAATGAAACACGTGAACGATCCTTCGAGATGGTGATCGTCGTGAGGACGCTTAAAATGCGAAACATGAATTTGCGGCACCAACTTGCAGGGGTAGAAAATGCAGGACATGAAAATGAGGGAAACTCGATTGTATGGAACACCGAGTGTTGCATATGTCTGTTCATTGCCGAACAGGACTGCATGAGTAGGCTAGGCAAAAAAGAGCACTAGATTTCGCCGCTGACTGTGTTCTTGTGAGCAAGTAATTAAAACATTAGTCGATAAAGTACAACTCACACCGACATTGACCCAGCATTTCAGGACGTCAAAGCGTTGGTGCACGACGATACGCCGTCAAAGACACTGCTGTTGCAACTGTGTCGCTACGTCGAGCGTCAGTGGTAACAAGTCAGTCCATTGGCGCGGCACGGATGTCCAACCGCGACAATCCCGTGCGCACGAACAACGCTGTTGAGAGTTTTCATTCGGCTCTGCGACGACGTGTGAAGGTGGCGCACCCAAAATTGTACACGTTCTTAGGAGCATCTGCAGTGCGCCGCAGCAGATTCCGAAACCGACGTCGCTCGACTGAACTGCGGTATGTCAATACGGCGATCTAAGAAGCGCACCAACCTGGTGAATGATGCGCGCATCAAGTCCCGCATTGCACGTGACGACAGCGGCGCCTACACACGCGTGCAATTCTTGCGCGCTGCAAGTCACAGTGTTGGTGCCCACGCAGTTCCTGCAGACGCTACCGATGACTCAGACACTGACGACGACGACAACCAAGTTGTCAACGGTAGCAATCAGCCTCAGTCACTCGGTTCTGTCAGTGCACCTCCATCGCAGGATATGTGCCAAGTTTGTCTGATTGAGCAACGTGACGCACGACTTTCGTTTTTGTGCCGTGCGGGCATCAGCGATTCTGTGCGTCGTGCGTCGCCCAGTTAGAACAACAGGTGCGCAGGTGCCCCATCTGCCGCTCAGAGATTACCATTGTTCTGCGTCTGTACTAGTCTGAATGTGATGACTTTAACAATCATTTCATGATATTGACTTTCATTTACTTACATGTACGTTTTTAGTTCATTTACACAAGTTGTCCTGTCAATTGCTTGTCGATGATTATGCAATATATTTTCTTTTTACATTCATTTATCAAATATACGTGCAGTGAAGGAATAATTCTGCACACAAATACAACTGCTTTGAGACACTTTTTCACAAATTGGCTTTTCATACTAACTTTTCTCTCATTTTCCATCCCTGCTTATTGGTTCCGCATGTTCATGTCTCGCATTTTCAGTCGCCCCATCGTCGTCGACGTTGTCGTGTCAGCGCGTAGTAGTCGAGGACCGTTGCGTCTGTCCACGATGACCGCACATGACAGCTGGGTAATGGTTGTCGTCACGGATTTGATTCAGCCAACGTTATAAGAATGATTGTTTTTGTGTTGTTGACGACGTGATGGCGTATTTTATCTCTTCTGATGTTGTGGTCTATGTGATGGGCACTTCACTTTGCTAGGCAAAGTAGCTTCACTGATTTGTTGATGTGGGCTTTGTTGTACAATGTTGCATTTTTTATTTTTTTCACGATGTTACTGGGCGGACAGACTGACCCCTGATAAAAAAAATAAATTAATACCTTGTATCGTTGTCCGTATTGGCGTACCGTACTGACAGTGTAACCTTTTTAGGCCGCATCAAATGCACGAGATGCAGTCTATTCTTACCGATGTTCGCGGCGTCTGTCTGTCTGTCAGCCTGTCAGTCTGTCTGTCACGCGGCTCATCTCGGCTTCACTGTGCAAAAATGGCTGAACAGATTAAGATGCCGTTTGGGATGAACACTTTTGGGGGCGCATGAAATATTGTGTTGATGGAGGTCCCGGTCCTGATCCCCACAGAGAGGGGGGCCCAGTTTTAAATTTTGGGACCCCTCCTATCTTCGGAACGGCTGAAGCTAGATACTTGAAATTTTGCGCGCATACAGAGGGGCGGGGCCCTAACGAAAACTATGCAACAGTAGGTCATATATGCGGATCCGCGTCTGGGTCACGTGATCTACTTTTAACTTCGATCCCCTACATATCTTAGTGACGGCTATAGTAATAGAGTGCAACGCGTGCAGTGTGTGCGGTGCATTCGATGCAGCCTTCGCCAAATTACTTTGGCTTCTTGTTACACTTTTACTACTCTTACATGTCCATGTTAATACTAGGTCTCTGATGGCATCATAATGAACATATTGTACATTAAAGCATGACTTTTTGTTTTCGGCTAATTAAATGGGACATGCATTTGAAACTGCAGTGATATAGTCGAGTCCAGTAGGTCCGAGTCCAAGTCCGATCCTGAAATACGAACTTTAGTCCGATTCGCTGGAACCGTCAGACTCGAATATTACATCACTGGATTGACTGGAAAATAATTGTAGTAAACGTCGCCTGAGACGGCAAAGAACTACTCATCTGCAGAGGGCTTACAGTAAGTTAGGCCTATAGAGCGTAGCCTATTAATTGTCTTAAGCAGTCAGTAAAAGACTGGTAGAAATTAAATTTGTAAAACAAACAAATGGCTAAAGTGATTTAGCGATAGTCGAATCGAATGTGGAGCCATTTGGCGAATGCGAATGAGTCGGAACAGGCGTATTTATATGCGGTACAATGGGCAAAGTTTCCCAACTCCCTCACTGTAGGGAGATCGGGACCCCACCACTGTTCCTTGGACCTCCAGGTCTCCACCCTAAGGAAGACGTCGATCCGTTTAGCCGTTTTTGCAGGGCGCAAGCACGTGACAGACTGACTGACTGACTGACTGACAAACACACCACGCTACAGGATCATCGATCGCAACGGTCTGCATCTCATGCATTCGATGCGGCCTAATAATTGAAGGCAGTCGACTCCCAGCCTAAGAAAGTTTCTGTTGCGGTGAATACGTACCTATTCAGTGGACTGACCAATAGCAGTATAGTACAGTGCAGTGACGGCACAGATTGGCTCAGGACGCAGGCAGCGGTGACGATCGACAGTTGTATCTAATGTGACAAATATGAACAGGCGACTGCGCCGGCGCCGTGGAGTTGAATAAAGTTGTGATTGTCAGTAGACGCGTGTCGAGGATACCAGCATATAGCAGGAGTCGTTGATGGCCGGCGTTATCACGGATGTCGCTTATCATTCAGCTGCAGCAGCTGCCACTGACTGTCACACGACGTCCTCCGCTGTCCGCCATCGTACGACTGTGTTCAGGTGAGCAGCGTGTACCATTCTGTTCCCCTCGCTTGCAAGTATCCGAGCTTGTAAGAGTGAACCCATTCCACTTTTAGCCGGATATCGTAAAACTCGTAAAATGCGACTAAACTACAGTTTGTGGCATGCTATTTTTTGTTTTGTTTGTTTTCCAGGATTTGTTGTTCCTGTTAAATATTTTGAGTTTTTGTTACTTTGCTGTTGCCTATAACTTGTCAGCAATCGATTGTCTGGAAAGACGTATCTCTGAAACGAGCTATTAGCCTATTTGTCGAGTGAGACGTAAAACCTTACTCAGTTCCACTCATAGGGCGTTGTCGTGCGATTAATGTGTAGGATTGTACTGTGTGTCATTGTACTGTGTGTCATGTCGCATGGCTCTTGGCGACACAGACATACGTCGTAAGACAGTGAGTTATTACACGTAGTCTATCACGTCTTTTTATTTCTTATCAGTCACTTACATCACACAGCTATCCTCTTGCGTTACGCTTATATCATGAGTTGGTTATTCACACCACCTATGGGATCTCCACTCAGTCCACTGCGGTCTTGAGACTTGTTCTCAGTCTTTTGTTTGCACCTCTCTCTCTCCCTCTCCCTCTATCTCTCTATCTCTCTTTCTTTCTGCCTTCGAAAGACCGATCTCGGAATTTTAAGTCTGGCGTTGTCCATACTAAGTCTCTGACAACATTCTGTTACTATTGAATCTTGATGATACGCTGTACTGTACTAAATATAAACGAAAAGATTATATTGACTTGTATGAGCCAACTCGTTCTTTCTTTCTCTCGTTCGTGGAGCGCTGCCTGTAATATAGGCCTATCGGATTAGAGCTAGGTCGATATCAATAAAATATCGGCGATATTGATATCAATATTCTTTACTCCAGCACTCTTTGGTCTACGCGGGTGTCCGACAAAATACCAACCGACATAGTACTAACCGCGATTCCGCGAAGAACCACTACAAATTAGTAAAAATAAAATAAAAACAACTTCTCTCCGCCTTTTCTCTGTTCATGTAAGCTTATAGGCCCTACGTTTGATAGTCAGGCAGCTACTCGTCAAAAGATCAAAAACCGAGTCTCAACTACACACATGTCTGTTCAAGCCTACAATTAAGCTGCGAATACAGCCTTTTTGATAGTTATAGGCCTATTGTTTTAATGTCGGTTGGTATTTTGTCGGCACCTCTTGGCCTACTCATACTTTGAGAAGCTGAAAAAGTGCCTAATACATCATTAGGCAGTACATAGGCCTACATGGCGTCCATGCACGCTATGGCACTGTCAATCTTCGTAATGGGTATATCGGACATAACACACGCATAATCGGATTGCTCACGAAGTTAACTCTTAGGAAGTTGTTGATCGGACGCGTCTGTCCGTCGTTGACTTGTGACGTTTCTATAATCTAATTCTAATACGACACAGTGCTTACCAGAACATTTTTGACATTTGTAACCCCGAAAAATTGATGTAGAAAAATTAATGTAGACTATAAGAACTACACGAAAACAGCAAGCGAGCTGAACTGATATTGGCTGAATGAATGTGTCTCCGATTGCAGTGCTAATGACGAAATGCTGCTGCGTTGATGGCTGATGTGACTGACAGGTCAACGAAAGGCGCATCTCGCCAGCGGCGCAGCCTCATCAACAGTGAGATCATTGCACTGCGTCAGCTGCTGCCCATCACTGATTGCGCACGTCAGCGTCTGTCACAGCTGCAGACCATGTCTCTCGCCTGCATCTTCATTCGCAAGTTTCAACTGCTCAGTTCACGTAAGTCAACCGCCCGCCGTCGCGTATTCGTTTTGTTACCACACGCGTATGCAGGTTGGACAGGCTGGTAAATGTTTTCAGTCACATCTGATCTGCCTGTGTGTCCTGTTCTGGTTATAATTCTTGAATACCTCACCAGAATATTTACGAATGGTGAGCATGTAGGTCTTCAAAATATCAAGGTAAAGTTCCAGTTTTAAGGCCGTAGGTCATTGTCAAGGTCATACGCGCCAATGCATGTAACTAAATACACCCACGTGGGTGATATGCCTTCGTGCAATCGTGTTCTTAATCTTCTTTCAGTCTGGCTCACCGTAGGCGCGGGCCGGATTCACACGTACTCGCATGCAACAACTTGTTTCATGCAGTCGGCAAGCCACAGCACAGCAGGTCATTACACTTTTCACTTTACCGCAAATTACCGGTAATCTCGTCGCGCAACAATCATATAATATGAGCTTACAAAACTTACAAAGGGAAACCTGTAGCATCATTATCTCTTGCGTCCAAGCATCACTTTAATAAAAGACGCCGTTAACTTAATAGACTGTATATAGTACGCCTATGTGACCGGTGAGTGCAGTGCAGGGCAGAATGAGAATCGTGGCAGCAGTTAGTCTTATAAAGCTCAGACTGGTAATATGCATTGCACTCACGACGTCCACGTGCACAGTTATGACTTGTCGAATGTGATCTACCATGGTCTACATGTATATTGCGTTGAACCGGGAGGTCATATCAGATTGACAAAATGCTATTATAAACTGCCGATATACCAGTTGTCATGCAAATGCAGTGCGGTATGTTTTATTCCCCCTCCCAAAAACAAATTAGTATTGCAACAGTGCTCCATGTCTGACTATCTGTGATCAAGCGATTATCGTAAGTTTATTTTATTTTATTTGCTACCAGTACTGGTGAATAAAGATGATTATATATACACGACGAGATTGAGTTCGTAGCCAGTATTGAAGAGTAACACGAAGTTAATTACGTGACCTAAAATGTTAAAAGTAGGCCTAATTCTGTGGCCACACTCTGGAAAAACACGACACTCGTTACACATACAGCTGCTCAGGTTTCTTCTGTTTTGATATTTACATCTTTGATACTTCACGTTTCGTTAAAGTTGACTGTTTTGTTTTGTTGTAGCTATTTTGTATATCTTTACTACATTCACATATGTCATATCAGAACAGAAATCTTTCCAACATACTCACATTTCATCACATTTTCTCGTTGAGCTTTATGTAACGAAACTGTTTCAGCGTCAACGGACAGTACCAGCCGAGAATCGTACGCCAACAACTTGTTTCATTTTAGCAAGGTAAGTTGCATTACTGTAACCGGTTGGCTAATTAACGATTTATCACACGCGATTACTCGTTGAAACATTTAGCGATTGTAAAAATTTAGTCGGCTACAATCACATCGCTAAGAAAACATTACAAAGTGGTGAAAATTTGTTATGTGTACCTGCAACATATGCTTTGCTTCGTATGAACGACTTTTTCATCTCTCTGCAAAAACCGTCAGCATTTGAGTTTAATTGCGTGAAAAATTCACAAATTGTGTTCTCTGAACGGCCTGGTTATCTGCAAGAACTACGAAAAACAGTTTTCTGAATTGAGTTGCATTGCTTGCTTTGAAATATAATTTTTTTGTAGAATTAACTATTAATTTTTCTGGATCGCTGACAGCCCAAAATACGATACAAATACACTATTGAATTTGTAACACTAAACTATGGATAACAGCAGGAGTCATGTGTGCGGGGTAGTCTGGTCGTAGACGGCAATAAATAGTTCGCAGAAAAACCAATTAAATCATGATGTAGGAGGCTTGTCGAAGTTGTCTATTTGGAGATGGCGCGTTACTCTACTCAGTATGAACCGACACTGTGAACCTATACTTGTTAATCTGCAACTTTTTCAAATTTAAAAACATCCACACTTTAGACAACATATAAAATTCAGCTATCAGTAACACTACTAATAAGTTCAAATTGTTTCATATCATGAACAATGCAATCAATTTCTTTTTCTCATAGGCTTGACCGTCGATGGGTCGAAGCGCCATCCATGCTGACCGATCCATCGCAACACTCCAAGCTTCAGAAGAAGAGAGCCCTGCAGTGCTCGTGGTGACTTGTTCCACCCAGCGTTTTCGCTGGTTGTCTTCTCCAGGTGCCAAACTGTCTTGAGCCCTGCGTATCATAACCGAGGAGCTGGTCCATACGCCTGACATGACCAAAGAGAGGGTGTCTTCTCCGACTTATAGCTTCATTCATGGGCGGCATTTGCGAATATTTGTTTGACATATATATCAAAGCAAAATTTACCAGTTACGACAAGCAAAATGACGTTCTTGATGCGGTGTACAGTAATATCTGTTTATGCTTCCTGACAGTTATTGGAGTGGCGTGGATACCGAATTCCATCTAATTTATTTTTATGCAACAGTACAGTTTTTATGAATATTGAAATTGCAGTCTGGATCTGTTTCAATCTTGCTCCGTGATGCACACTTAAGTTTCAAGTTGGTTATCGAAGATGATGCATGTATTGTGTCATATATCACGCAACTTTGTGGTACTACATGCTTTGACGCGGCAACAGCAAGAGAATGCCAACAAAATGCTGTCAGAACGTCGACGACGACGTCGCCGCTGACACGGATGGACGGAGAACGCAGCGACTCAACTCGCCGCCGGCTTACCGGAAGTGCCCGTCCCACCTCTTACTCCCCGCGGTCGCGGTCGGTCGTCTGCGGTGGTTAGTCATTGTTTGCGTGGCCGGCGGGCGCCAATGGCGGCGGCCAGCAGAGTCAAGTCAGAAAACTCAGTGATGGCGCCGTCGCCGCCGCCGCCGCAGGAAACGATGCTCGCTGGTTGCGGAGTGCTGAGTGCCATGCGATAGCGCACGCGTCACGCTTCGCCGCACACGTAAACGTCGTCATGCATCGCCGCTCCGCCCTGTTGCAAATGCAGAACAGAAAAACTGCCGTTACACATTTGTGTGCAAATTTTTACACACACACACACGCACGCACACATATGCAGAAATACACAAACCGATCCTAATTAGTCAAATTCTGACTGATTGGCCCGCCATTTAATGCAATTCTTGCACTGAACCAACCGCGTTCTAAACACCAGTCTGTTAATACGGTATATGTTATTCTGCACCCTGTACAAACAAGCAGCTATAGTAATTTATCGGTGGCCGCATCGAATGCGGCGCTATCTGGCAAGTGCGTCGAAACAATCGTAAGTATACACAGTGGAATGGGCAACATTTTCCTCTATTTTTCCTCTCCCTCGCAACGATTTGCCATTTAACACAATGTGCTTTACTTCTTCTAGAGTTTCCACCCAAACAGGACCTTGATCCGTTCAGCGGTTTCTACAGGGCGCAGTCGCGTAACCGACAGACACATTATATACACCAAAGTGTAGCAATAAACCTGTATACTGTAAAAAGAAAAATATAAACTAAATAAACATACTAATCGACAGTGTTAAGCGTACATTTTGCGAAGAAAATTGTCCAAGCTATTATACATGACCAGGAATTTCTCCCGACGCTTAAGCAACAATTCACTGAGCGGTTTTGTATTAAACTATAATCGACAGTCATTTATTATACTAATATTCCTCGTTTTAAACAGCTTCATTAACAAACGATTGAAACTAAAGTCCAGCGACTTCATGTCAGATGTAGATAAATGCATAAATTCTAAACCAAACAATAACACATGTACCGGTATGCATTTCGAAAAAAAACAAGCTGTAAGGTTACTTCCTCGGGTGCAGTGCGACCCACTTTCCCAAAATAACATTAACTGAGCGAAAAAGTGATTGCTTGTGTTCGTATATGGTACATCTAAAAATTTATCGTGATTGTACTAAATAAACACTTAAATAGCGAAGCTCTTTAACCCATTACTGTACGGGATCATCGGTCGCAATAGGCCACATCTTATGCATTCGATGCTAAATAATAATAGACGCCATTGGAGACAAACGACCATTCGCCTACTTCAATGACTGATAAGCTAGACAGTAGACGTGATGCGCTCGTTCAGACGAAGAATAGACATCGGCGAATTGTGACCACAGCATCACCCACGCGTACGCACGACAACGCGACCACACACGCACATATATCACAGAATGACTTTCATTATCACAGTGACGCGGCCACGCTTCGCTTCCCACTGAAGTTACTATGGCTGAAACTGTGAGAAACACAGCCTAAGCTCATCAAGTTTTTTCCATATTGACTTAATATAATAACAGTTGTTAATTTAATAGAACTCTTGTTTTAGTGGGCCATGGAGAGTGCACAAATAAGTAGCCAACATATAAATGGCGCGAGTCAATATTTTATTGAAACGAAGTTGTTATCCTTTTACTATAAGTTTTAGCTCATATGATATGGCACTTTACAACAGCTATACTCTGTTGTGAACAAAATATTAGCGAAATCAAATACTTAGGCTTATTAGCAATTTTTCTGTTTCCGGTTTTAGATAGGCCTACCATAACTAAAGTATTTTGCGGTCAATATTCTACTAGTTATCCAATGCAGAGGTGTATTTGTTGTTGGTTCGTTCATTATATGCAGGCCTTGCCAGGTTTTCTGCTCGTCGTAACATTGGATGGGAAACTAGTCTACGTCTCCGAGAACGTCACCGACTATCTCGGTCATACAACGGTACAGACTTTTAACGATAATATTGCTATTAAATATTAACGTTTATAATTTTGCAATTGTTTAATCTACAGCATAGGTAAGGTCTAATATAATTACATTATTCATTTTAAACGATTGCGATTTTTTTCTACTACGCTGATTAACATTATGGCTATAATTACTAAAGCTATATATTTGCTTAAAAGGCGCACGCATAAAGATAAGATACTCAGAACAAAACAATGTGCAACTATTGATAAGGGATGTCCGACAAAATACCAATCGACCAAAAGCCAAACGACATAATACCAACCGCGCAAAGAACCACTGCAAATTAGTATATAATAGAATAAAAACAACTTTTCTCTGCCTTTTCTCTGTTTATGTATGCATTTGATAGTTAGGCCTACTCGTCAAAATATAAAAAACAGTCTCAACTACACATATGTCTGCTCAAGTAATTAAGCTGCGAATTCAGCCTTCCTTTGATAGTTAATTTTAGTTACTCGTCATAATAATAGATAAGTCGACTTCAACTCTGCTCATTTCATACCTACTCGTCAACTGATATAAATGTCTACGCTCCACCAATCCCCCTTTTAAAAATCATGAGATATTGTTTAGTTTACTTGTGTTAGTTGAGTGGTATTTTGTCGGCACCCTATTGATAAGACTGACAGATTCGTCAATCGACTTGTAACTGTTTATCGTTGTTCAACATTAAAGCGTCGCTCAACTGTTGCCCAAGACTAGCGTGCGATTTTGACGATCCATAATTATGCGGGATATGTCCAGGAAAAGGCTCAACAAATGTTTAGTTTATCTACTAGCAGAGAGAAACTGCTAGCTTGCTTCGAGTTTCAAATGACCGCTGTAGTCTGCGTTTACATCATCAGCAGCAATAATGAAATGAAGAGCGGCAGTCTGTCAGCAGCTGAAGTCGTAGCTCGTCTTTGGTTACGTAGATGCAACCGATGGAAGATTATTGTTCGCTTTATGAAACTCGGATAGCCTATGCTACAAACGTCATCGAGCTTTGTCAGATTTCACTTGTCAGGAGGCCATATTTATTGTTTCCGTTTAGGCTATAGTCAAAAGACAGGCTCAGACGATGAATTGAATAAAAATAATAGAATAAAAAGTGTTAAAAGAAGAAAAACACAAAACATGATGACGGGTATTAATTGTTTCTTTTAACTGTAAGACAATTGACAAGAAATAGCAATCGAACAAACAGTCATAAATGAAAAGGGACAACAAAACGTAAATAAATCTTTATTTCAACAAAAAACTGACAAAAAGTCAACACAAAAAAATTAAAGCCATATGAAATGGTAAGATAGACTTTAGTAGTGCAGGTCAGGTGGTAATAGCAGCCAAACTCCAGTATTCGCCAGAGTGAAATAAATAACTTGTGCCATTCTGCCAACTTGCCAAGTAGCCTACAATTTAGATGTGCTGAGTTATATAAACTACGGCACCTACTCGCGGTGATAGATGATTTTTTTGAATTTCATGTCTAGTATTTTTCAGCTTTCGCAATGCATGTAATGAAATAAATTTATGTGTTCGCTGTCTTCGCGCAAAGCATAACGACCGGCGTAGGCTGATGACATCATTCAGCTCTTGCATGGCCTCTGTTCAACGTTTTTGTGACCGACGGCGACGCTGATAGGCATAACGAGTTGGTCGAGCTGACTTCCTTGCATTAGGTTACACAAACAGTGTGGTATCGCCGTTTTTGTGCACTTAGCCGCATTGGCCTTGTTCAATGCGCAATTAGCTATCTGCGCACCGAGCAACAGCTCTGTTGTACAGTTACACGCTCCCACTCTGCTTGGGAAGTCAATGTCTGATTCATAATTACACTGCCTGCATATCAACTACGCCGGATGGCCAATTATTTTAAAATCGGACCCGTCTAAGTACAAATCCGAAACCGTTCCGTCGAAATTGAAATGGCATCGAAAGACTCTTGCCCGTGGCATACTATAAATACCGGTATAATACTTTGCCGGTGAGAACATTGTTCACTTTTCTCTTTCAATCGGTACACAACGACATTGTGTAAAATCTGTGTGGTCTATATGTATTATTGAGATCAACAATGCAATGTACTTATCCAATTACATCGTGAATGCTGACTATGCTACTATTATGTGGCGAAATATAACTCCATATATCAATGGTGAAAAACTAGCATCCGGTAGGCCACGTACTCGCCAACAAGCAAACGAGACAGAAATTTGGTTTGTTGAGACTCCCTGAAGTGCGTTAATTGTGAATTTTAAGACAACTTTTCAGACTTCTCTCAATTGTGTTCATAAATCAATAGAATTTTGTTTGTTAGCTTCTGGCTGCATGGATATTAAACAGTTGCTCGTTTATATTGTTGCTGAAAGGTGGACATGATGTCACAAGGCGACACTATATATGACTTTGTTGACAAGCGTGATCACGCAGTCTGGAAGTCGAACCTCCACGCGTCCAAAGAAGCCAACCCGTCATACAGTCACACGACCAGATCTGCGATCGTCTGCGACTCTTCAGACAGGTCGTTCTGCTGTCGCATGTATCGCGCACGCAACTGTCGTCGCCTGCCGCCTGCCTCCAACGAACACAAGGTCTGCTTTTCACGTTTTGCCGCTCTCTTGTATAGGTGTTTTAATCCCGACCAAGCCTCACGACTAATGGTATATTGGTCAGTCCAACTGTCTGGTCACAGTTCACTCATGTGAATATTTCGCTTTCATGAACCAAGGTCCATTGCTCATCCTCATTGCCACTTTGAACCGGCATGCGACCCGACGAAGGCCGAGTGGCCGGCTCAGTTAATAGTGTCAGCACTCCTGGTCATGCACAATGCCAACTATTACCCATCCAATCCAATCCGATGTGTTCTGATGGGCGCAGGTAGTTCTCTTTGCCCGCATCTTAACATCACTTTCACATCCAAATTGGTAGACTTCCAGTTCCAATACAATATTTATCATTTATTTATATAGAGTTATAGTCAGTGGCAAATATTCTTTATATATATATTGATGAGAATACCAATATGCTAATACAGCAGTAATATTAATATTTATACCATCATCTAACAGTTTGTTGTACAACTTCCAATAATTGAGACGACCAAATGCCTTTGTTAAGTCTATAAAACATGTAAACACATAGCCGCCACGGTTCTGTATCATTGCTAATGCGGTCAGATAATCAACGTTCGCGGACACGTGGCGCGGCCGACGGCTGGTGACAGTGACGCATCGTCCGTCGTGCAAGTACAGCCGCTGTTCTTCGCCGTCTGCAGCGCAGTCACTGCGACGTCCGACATCAGAGACGGTCTAACCAGCTTTACCACCACCGGCTTTCAGTCAATACACAGCCTCGACATGAAATACCAAGAGATCTCGCACAAGTCAGTCACTAAACAAAACAATCATTCGCTGACAATCGGTGTTTTATGTCTACGCACCGGACGGCCGGAGGCATGGTTTTTGTTAAAGCGATGGCAGTTGTTCTGTTTCATACTGTCTGTCTCGATGTCCCGAAACTGCGGAGATAAGATCTTTGCATCATCATGTAAACTTTTGGCAATGGGCACATGCGGAGGCATATGCGTCGTTTGCTTTCATTCTAGTTTCAGTCTTACTGTTGACGTACTACATGTCTTAAATTTGTCCCCCACTTGACCAGCTACTTGCGCAAAACATAGGCCTATAACTTCAGCAATTTTCCTGGCACCATGTTTTTATTTTGTTTTTACGCTGCATCGAATGCATGAGATGCAGACTATTGTTACCGATGATCGCGGTGTCTGTCTGTCACGCGGCTCAACTCGGCTTCACTGCGCGGAGGTCATTCGGTGCAGACGTTGCCAAATCACTTTGGCCTCTTGTTCTTTGTGATGATATGCTGGTGGATTCCAGATAGTGTGCGCTATTTCGATCACTTTAGAACTCTACAATCAATTAGTTAGCCTACTCACGCTCTTACGGGCTGCGACCGCGAGTACGCACATTACGGCTTAAAATGTCGCAGTAGTGGTCAAACTCAAACTGTTACATGTTGCTTATCATTGTTTGTGTACGGTTCCGACTATGTTTGCAGCGGTCAGTTTTACCTCGGCTACTCTGAGGCTGAGATGACTGGAAGATCTTGGTACGAATTTCTTCACCCAAAAGACCTCGCCCGATGTGCTGTCCAGCACTTAAATGGTGAGTAATTCAGGTTTTTATATATATACACACGTATTCATAACAAGATGCTCAGCTATTGCTGACAAACCGTCCGACGCTTGTGCACACCGAATCCGATGTTAAGATCTATTCGACACAAAACACTACGAATCACAGATATCCGTGATGTGCTGTCAACAGCTGCCCTCTGGTGAATGAATGCGACTTATTGGCCGGATTTTCCGACTTTTACTTACCCCTCTCCCATGTGACGCCGTCAATCCCATCGAGCTATCGGGTTTATATTTGGTATGGGAAACTAGAATGGCTGGGCACTGGGCTACAATCTGGTGAAGGTAGCATCTAAATCAACGCGACAGACACACAACCACGTCCATGCCGCGCCAACGCACTGCGTCGTACGGCAAAAATGTAACGAGTAATGACTTTTCTCGAAAATCTGAAATCATTGTAGACTTCAGGCAAGGCCAGGCCGCCAAATGTGAAAGGCTTTGACACGAGATTATCCTTCCTATAGTGATATACATCCTTATTTTCAACATTTTCACGGTTAATTACAAGTTTGAAATTAATAGTGTTTTGACGTATTTAGTGTGTCTACTCCCTATCGCTTTTTGTGTTATATAGACCACCTGATACTTCACATGTTACGTGCCGTGATTATATGTCTAATGTAGTAACATGTTTAGAGGGTCACATTAATACAATCGTGGTTGGAGATCTCAACTGTACAGACATAAACTGATTAATTGGGCCATACCCAGTAATCCAGTCAGTGTGCAGTTACACAATTTTGCATTGGTTAAAAGATTTGTAATAACATCATCGATCTGATTTTGATCAACAAGCCTTTCCTGCTATCATCCATTGCCATCAAGCCAGCACAAATGATCACAACACCGCCAGTTTCACTGTCGCATTTGATTATCCCGACACATCCAAACCGCTGTCACCCCATTGCAGATAGCTATGGAAGCAGGGGGATTACACTGCAATGTCGCACTATTTGCGTAATTTCGACTGATCTTACATGGTGTTTACACATTTTAATTCTGACGACTTCTGGGCAGCTTTTTGCAGCATTCTGAATCATGCCATAGATCTGTTCATACTGTGGTGATAGACTCTTCACCTCACTTTGCTTTCTGTACTATTTTTATAGTAATGTCCAGTGAGGTCGTTGATTTACATGATGTATTCGTACCAGTCACTGTTTGTACCTGTGTACGCATAGGATTCGCGACTTGTAAGTGGCTTTGGCCAACTGTTGTTAAATAAATTGAATAAACACATTAAGGAAACGTTTCGCATCCGGATACAATTACAGTTAGGCCTATGTGTTATGCAATATTTAATTACCTCAATCCTTAGTTGCTAGCAGGCACATTCAAGCCTAATATCAAACAGTCAATCTGTTCTGCGTTGGTATTGCAGTGGCAAGAAAGCGAGGCGAGAAAAGCGACACGACACATTTATCATCAGCGTCGGCGATCGTGGTGAGTCAACAGACAAAACAAGGAAGCTGGCTACGACTTCGCGTCACTCTAGCGTCATACGGCACGCTATCTGGGCGTCATATTCTCTGTGTCAACCACGTCGTTGGCTTAGACCCCACACAGAGTGCTCCCAGCTACACTTCTAAGGTGATGCTGAACAACCATCAGTGGCGTCGCGGCCACAGGAAGTTCACAGGGACCACGACTTCACCGCAGACCGCCCAATGCGAACATATCCTACTAGGTCCTGTTAAAGACAAACCTGACGATCATCACATACTCCACTCACCATCGCTTGAACAAGACACACCAGAGACGAAGACGACGCTGTCAAGAAGGCGCTGGATCGCCAGGGACATGCAGCTGGCCTGGGCAACTGATCGGGGGGCGTACAACTGGCATACAAACGGCAAGCCAGCTCACTCGTGCGCTCCAGATGAATGCTCCAAGTCGTACGGTCAAATAATGGCAGCCGATGCGGCATTCATCGGTTACCAAGAAGTCAACAACTGCAACCAGCTTCAGCAGCTTATGAATTGTGATTCATCATACATGATGACCACACAGTCTGACCAGTCAATGGACCAATCTACTACATACGTATCCCTGCTCAATGGCAGTATTGCTTACAATTAATATTTGGCGCTGGCGCCGTTCCTAAAAATTTGTCAAAATTGTGTCAGGCTTGTTTAACCACCCACGTAGCAGCGTTGTAATATCTGCTGGCATCGCGTCGGTCAGTGCGTTTGTTCGTCATACTACATCGTGTCGGGAAAAACTGGAACCAATAGTGTTTCAGGCATAACATTGATAAATACAAATGTATAGTTGTAATTTTTGCATGGAACGTCATTAAGGTAATGCGAAACCAAACTAACACAACAAATATCCGCCGCACCTAAACAGTGTCACTACTTTACTTTGTGAATTAAACGATCGTCACGCACTAAAACGCACAACGTCATAACTGACAACTGCAAGAAAATAAGACCGGCATATCAGGCTGCAATTGTCCGATTCAACTAGACGATGAAAGCTTCAAAGGCCGCAGTTATCGCAAAAACATGATGTCAGAATATTATCAACAACAGTGCTCAAAATGACCACCACCCGCCCTGACAAAGCTGAAAGACAGCGACGCCACTGACACACAGCTGCAGTAATGACGCAGTGGTCCAGCTTGTCCCACTCGGTTCTGATGCAATGTTTGAGTGATACGTGTTTTGTACACCTTCTCTTGCAATATGCTCCACATGCTATGGTCAACTGGAATTAAATCTGGCAAATTTGGAGGCCACAGTAGCGGCGTGATAAACCCTAGCGTTTCTCTTTCCAGGAACTCCACGGTAGCGCGAACTCGGTGTTGGCGCACTATCCTGCTGGAAAAAGTACCAGTCGCCAGAAACGCGCTGGATATCCGATAATGACATGTTGCACAGAACAGTGTTGCAGTAATATTCCCCCAAAATACCGCGCACTGTAATGCGTTTCTTGTCTCAATAACTTTTATTAAATGTTTACATTCTCGTGAGAATGACATTTTCATGACGTCAAACTTACATCATTATGCAGTGCTGTGCAAGTAGCGGTAGTACATTTTTTCAGTTACCTGAAAAATGTGTTGAAGTGTGTTAAAAGTTATGCCTAAAATACTACTGGTTCCATTTTTTTCACTGACCTAGGAAGTTCACTTTTGGTATGCCATCTTTCAAAGGTACACCTTAAATTCGTACATCAAGGTCAAGCTTGCATGAGCAAAAATAGCAGAGAGGCAAATGGTCAGCCATTGATTTAAAGGCAATATCTTGTTTTACTGAAAGTTGCATGGAACCCCATCAAAGTTACGGACACACACACTAACAACACCACAGCTTCATAACAAACGAACCACAAATGCCATTCAAATACATCTGAAACGCTTATAGCTGAGCATCATAAACAGCATCCTGTCTATGATCTCTGCTAGTGTCAGTTAAACATGATTAATGATTAATTAAGTCACCTGCTGCATTAAGCATATCTGACGACTGGTAACAGTTTGCTATTTATTTAAATAATTATTTATGACTAGAACCAAGCTTGAAACAAATTTTAAAAAGAGACCTAGTAATTCAGTGAAGACTGCATTGAACGTGAGCAATATTCCCACACTTTACAATGGGCAAACTTTTCTGCCACTTCTCCACCTCCTCACTATAAGGGGGTCTGGACACCCATCTAACACAATGTGCGATGGCTCCCAGAGAGTCTCCATCCCGAAGAGGACATTGATCCATTCAGCCATTTCTGCACAGCACAGACGTCACAGACAGACTGACACACACACTACAGATCACCGGTCACAACAGGCTGCACATTGTGCATTCGATGCAGTCAAAAAGTAATTAATACCGGTCGCAGACCGGTCCCAGGCCGAAGGCCTGGCCGGCTGCGGACATAGTAAGATCGCGCATGTGCGCGCGTACTATTTGTATTGTATGTGCTTGGCCCCCGATAACTAGTGTGTAGATTTTACCTGTCATGAAGTAGGGGACGACGGGGCTGGTTGTCTCAGGGGTATGTTGTCTCAAGGGTCTTTTAGCAAAAGTTATTGTATCTATGGTGTGCTGACGTCACTGGAAAGTGCGCAAATAACACAGTGATGGGT